>Ga0209673_1000434_pt1 | contig 72291 bp, 70 predicted proteins | sample AraplaCol_mMS_r2_2_FD_184274 | JGI IMG/M metagenome (GOLD analysis project Ga0209673, IMG submission 184274) | Arabidopsis root microbial communities from North Carolina, USA - plate scrape MF_Col_mMS_r2 (SPAdes) (version 3) | ecosystem: Host-associated > Plants > Roots > Endosphere | place...
ATGAAGGATATAGGTATCACAGAAGTTATTATATCTTTGCTTCAACATAATACCAACAGCGAAATTGATGAGCCCACGCGAAAGTCCCCTAGGGTCAAGATATCTAATATTCAAAATTAGAACATCGAAATTATCATCCGAATGAGTACATTTTCCCTAGAAGCTCAAAGGAAATTGTTTTGCTATTGTTACCCTTTGGTCATAATGAAGCAAAATGGCTCGGATAGAGAGAGAATACAAGTTGGTAGGCCTCTCTTCTATTCCAACCGGCGCAACTCGAGAAGAACCTAGATCCCCAAAAGTCTCCCCTTTTAATTTTCTAGCCTGTTAAATCCTGGTTGTATGCGAGAAATCGCTTTAGTACACTTGATATCCCTAGGAAACCCTCTGGATGAGACGATACTCTACTGTGATATTATTGAGCTCGATCTTCTACCAGCTGCCGCGAAAAACTTGTCTCTGAAGGATGAAATGGTATAATAACTTTCCCTTGGACATTGTCCATTGGGACAACTTGATAAACTCGCAGTTGAGTAAAATTTGTCTACGGGATATGCCTACGGCATCTTTGATGGAAATTCCGAAGGTCGAAAGTCCATTTACTACGACAGCCTTCCTGCGAGTGTAGAATTACTACACCGAGCTCATTCGCGTACATTGGATCTGAATTAATATTGTTTTTCCTTTCCCTTCACCTATGAACATTTAGAAAAAAAATCTCTTAACTGAGTAGAATCAACCCTGAACTTAGTATGATTGCGTGTATGGGCTGATCATGCTACTGGTCGTAGCTTTCACAAGGGAAAGCCTCCGTCAGACTAACATGAAACCGAGTAGAAGGGCCATTCTGATCAAATCCAAAATTCAGACATCAGATACCGACTGATAATACTGATGCTAATCAGTAGCCGTGACACCCTTTAGAAAGTCTCTAGATTGGGTCGTTCATTACGACTCGGAGTTGAAGATCTAGTACTATACGTGCGGAAGTTCCTATCTCATGCAAATTTTTTGGGACATGTGAAACCTCCAATTTAGGTGCTACAGTCAGCTATACTAGATGCACCTGTAGCATTGGGTTATGTAGCGGTGTCAGAAACGTACAATTTGTATTTCAGATTGCTAATCTCCAACTACCAATCTGAACATTTGAGAAGATATTCAGGATGAGAACTCACTTGCAGCAGATCTCGCTTACGGTAATTTTAAGATGCATTGCTGGATTGAATACTGTAATTAGTATGAAAGTAGGACTTCCATCATTGTAGGAATGGCTGACTTACTCCTAGGCGGCATCTTTACCTGACTGACATACAAACTATCAGTCTACTATGCAGTACAAGTCGTGAATGCGATCGAGAAAGCCTTGGCCAAGTGGATTGAGGATCAATGTCGATTGATGTCTTGCAGGAGATCAACAAGAATGCTGCAGGTGGCACAGAGAAGTCCACGAAAAGCACCACTTTCCACCAACTTTTCCTCCGAACCAGGTTGAATCTCTGCGAGAACAAGTTCCAATGCAAACTCAACACATAAGGATCATCCTGCTTTAATTACCTGTTTTATGTCCGAGCCCAAGGAAATTGCCGTGTAAAAAAGAAGAGATGCCCCCCAATTTATCCCCACCACCTCCCCCTTGCAGGGCTTTTGCGATGCATCCAATCCGCGCAACCACCTCAAGCATTTATTCTGAGATACATGGCCCTGATTCGTCCTTAGCTGATAAATTTAAAGGCGATTCCAGCTCAGACCTACGGATTTTCCATTCACAACGCGGTTGCGAGTTCCGAGGCTGCAAGTGTACCGTCTATTGCCAATAGTTACAACCCTAGTTTCCTGCCTGGCTTGCGCCTTTCAACCTCTCAAGTTCTTTAATATCATTACACAGAGGCAGGATAAACTGCGAGCAAATTTACGCCTCTCAAAGAAGGCTGTGGATTAATCATCTTCGATTCGTAGTATTTTCCTAATTTGCTGTCTACACGTGGCTGCCATATGCCCGAGCCCTCGCATTAAGCATTCCTGAGAGATTCGACTCGCATTGTTCTCATAGGCCCCGACGACAAAAGGATGGGTCATCTCTTTCTTGTGGGGTGTCTCCTTTTCTGATAATTCTACTCTTCTACCTTGAGGTTTCCATCCACGTCGGGGTTTGTTCTATGTCCAGCGTGTTCTTCTGCCAGTGGCATTCTGTCGCACATTATGGCGGAGGCTAAGCCGCAAACACCTCAGAGCTTGATAAGTCCGCTCAAATCCAAGGGCGAGATCGATGAACTTCGACTTGAATCTGCCCTTGGACACAGGCAAGAGTTGACAAGGCATTTTGGACTTTGGAGTTTGACCAGTCTTGGTATTGTGATTGCGAAGTAAGTTAACTAAATAATCGCTGTTGGAAAACAGATCTAATGGAATTGAATTTAGTTCCTGGGCACTTGCAGGAGGAACCATCGTCACTGCGCTTCAAAATGGTGGTCCCATGGCTGTACTTTACGGTCTTATCCTCGTCAGCGTCTTTTATACGGCTATTTCCGCATCCTTGGCCGAACTCGCTTCATCAATGCCATCAGCTGGAGGTGTATACTATTGGTCATCGATACTCAGTCGAAGTCGTGGTCGTAAGGCCGGCTTTTTTACAGGGTATCTCAACGCATGTGCGTGGTTGTTGTCTGCGTCCTCTGTCAGTTCAATGCTGGGTAATGAGGCCGTGGCAATGTACTCGCTGAAGCACACAAGTGTGGGTTGGCACTCGTGGCAAGTATTCATCGCCTTTCAATTGGTAAATTGGATGTGTTGTGCTATTGTGTGTTTTGGAAATCGGTTCATTCCAATGTTAAACCGGATTGCTTTGACGCTTTCACTATGCGGTCTCGTTGTTACGGTCGTTGTTCTGGCTGTTATGCCCAAGTCCCATGCAAGTAATGTGCAAGTGTGGAAGGAATATCATAATGAAACAGGGGGTTGGTCGGACGGGGTCTGCTTCATGACAGGCTTGTTGAATGCTGCATTCGCTGTGGGTGTACCGGATTGTATTAGCCACCTTTCAGAAGAAGGTACGAGAGCAAAGCCATGATATTCATTCCATTTTCTAATCAACTCGACAGTTCCGAAGCCAGAGACCAAGGTTCCGCAAGGAATAATGCTTCAAATGCTAACTTCATTCACGATGGCCTTTGTTTATCTCATTTCTCTCTTCTACTCCATTCAAGACCTCGACGCTGTCTACGCGAGCGATATCCATTTTTTCCCAACAGCCGAGATATACCGACAAGCAACTGGATCGAATGTCGGCGCAATTGGACTCATTGCTGTTCTATTCATCGCAACCCTCCCAACTCTTGTTGGTGTCTTTATCACCGGTGGTAGAATGTGGTGGAGTCTAGCACGAGATAACGCTACGCCGTTCGCTGGATACTTCTCCCAAATACATCCGACCTTAAACTGTCCAGTTCGTGCAACTGTTGCAATGAGCGGGCTTGTCACTTGCCTTGGCTGTATCTACGTGGGCAGTACCACTGCATTTCAAGCCTTGATCTCATCCTTTATTGTCTTGAGCTCACTATCCTATTTCGGCGCCATCTTACCGCATGTTTTATCCAGTCGGCGGAATATGGTGCCCGGTCCATTCTATATGGGCCAGAAGCTGGGTATGGTCGTGAATATTGTCGCATTGTTATATATTATGGTGACGGTCATTTTCTTCTGCTTCCCACTCGTGATGCCGGCAACTGTTAAGAATATGAATTACACCAGTGTCATTACGGTGGGACTCATGGCATTAGTGGGCTTGTGGTGGTTGTTCCGCGGTCATCGTGAATATCGAGGGCCGCAGTATAGTTTTGAGGCAGCGGAGAGATTGAGTGTGTTACAGGCAGGAAAAGAAGGACGGAGGTCCTTTATTGATATCATGGGAGAGACGCCAGGGCAATGTGTGAATGAGGGTTGCAATGCGAGATGATTAATGAGTTGGTAAATATTATTGGTTTTGAGTGCCAGTGGATGTAATTGTGAGCGTTCGAGGCCCATTGGGATGGGGGCACACTTAATGTTGTTCATATTCAATCTTCCTTTATTAATAATTATGTATTACAATAACAAAATGTTCAAACAAGATGACTAGGGTATATTGAATTCTTACGCAATGAAAAGGCAGTTGTTAAAATCATCTCTAATCGGAGGAATTCCCAGTCTCTTCTCCTGAGCCCGGTCCACGAGGCTGTGAAGAGTTCCCTGCCAGCAAATGGTCATTTCGAGGCGAGTCATCAAGATAGACTGTATAATCATCTTGCGTTTCAGACTCAGGCGCAGCCGAGGGTGACGAACCCACAGTCTGATCCCGACGTCCAATGAAGAAACGACATCCTGCAAACAGTTTCTGACCGAGAATGATGATGCTCGAATCCTCTTCGGGACTTGGTCGATACCAGTGAAGAAAGTTGGAGTCAGCCAGTAGACTAGCCATTGCAGCAATGCTAGACGGACTATTTGGTAGAATGTGGTCCGTATTGATGAGAATAGATCCCAATACCCCAAGAACCAAGATAAATGCAAGCAACGACTCCAGAACTCGGGTTGAAATAGAATCCTGGAAGAGTCTGAGTCGAGTCCCAAGTTGAATTTCGCCGCGATATGAGATCCCGAGTGAGCTGTTCGATGAACGAGTATTGTTACTGTAGATCTGCGCCTTGATAATTCCATCTTGGAATCTGATTGCTTTCACGACCTCGTCGACTTTGTCGGCCCTTGCGAGATACTCTTTCGGAATAGCGTATCTTCCAGCCGTCAGAGCATCAAAAACTGTATCCATCATCTTGACGTCGGTCGGTGTTTTGAATGATTCAAAGGGGAGATATTGATTGGTTATTGTGGTGACCGAAGACTCATCCGGTTGAGGCGGATGCTCTAAATCCAAGTCAAAGCTTGGTAGCTTGAAGCGCACCTTGGTGTTGACTGTCTCTGCTCCAGGCATGCAGGTCAATCCCGCTGCATGCTGGAGGGTGCTACCCTCATAATGGCCCCAGTAATACGTTGCTCCTCCATTGGCTGTGATATTTCCTTTGGTTATGCAGCTAGTAGCATCCATTGTGATGCCGAATGTGCCCTCACCTTCCGTCGTCAACGTTTCCCAGCTATTGTCTCCATTCCATGCTTGATCGATCGAATATGGAGGGCAAGCCATTTTGGGAACCTTGGTAACATTGATTGAACTGTAATAGTAGCTCACGACCGTCTTGTTAAAATCTGAAAATGGAATCATCTTGCAAACTAGGGCACTGCGTGTCGCAGGCACATAGAGGTCAACAAAAGATTCGTTTTCAACTTGGCTCTTGACCTTGTCACTGAGTTCCAGTTTAGGAAAGGCGAGGTTTTCGTAGGTCCAACGTGGGTAGGTCAAGTTCGCCTGGATGATATACTGAGCCGTGATAATACTTTGCTCGAAGCCGGTGTCGGTGCCCGAGGGCACAAATGTCGGAGGATAGCGATCGAAAGTGTCGTTGCGAGAAAGGCTTATTTGTAGTTGACGAGGAACTTCAATGGGCGAGTATAAACCACTTGTGACGATAGTCAAGAATGAGGCTGTTAGAGCAGCCAAGGTTGTGACGAGGACAGCAAAATGTTTGGTGCGGATTGAGTGGATAATGAGAGTGATGTCCAGCGAGTCGCGAAAATCTAGAGACAGAGACTCCTGGAAGGTTGCTCCCACTGATCGTAGACGGGCATAGGGTGCAAAGAGTCGAGTGTTGGAATCGATACTTCCGAGAGATAGACTCAATGAGACCATGACGGTGGCGGGGACAAGTGTCCAAGCATAATGGATGTATTCACTATTTGACACATCTCCAAGACCATTGTTCTTCTGAGATTCGTATAGAACGACTTCCAATGCAACTATTACCAGGGCCACTGAGACAAAAATGGCAATACGGTATCCGAGAGAAGGAAGCGGTTTGGATGGTGTCTCTGGAGTGGCGCGCTGTCCATTTTGTTCAACTTGCCCAGCTTGTTCATCGGATTTTTCAATAACCTCCTTCTCGACAGTCTCAATTGAGAACCCGTCGTCCGTTCGATGAGAGAAATACCGGCTCCCTTCTAGTCGAGCACGAAGAGCACCCGGTAAATATGCACTAGTCCCTTTGAGAGTCTCAGTGAGTGTGTCACTCTGAGATAGGATATTGGCAATGCCGGACAACGTATTGGGATCCCAAGGGGCGAATATAGGTTTCGACCTCGAACTGAGCACAACCATCGCAATTGCGAGAAGAATATTAAGAGCCAGGCAAGTCTCGATAACACGAAGCGGGAGCTCCGTCATAACAACCCGTTGCTCATTGACAATTGCTGACCCTGAAGAGGTAGAATTCCGGTGCTTAATAAGGCCTTTTCGCATGAACTGTGCCGCCATGGCTTGGTAGTATGAGCTCGATATGTTAGTCAATGCCCCATCTTCAAACAAAATGTCAATGTCTCCAGTCCTTCCAGCAAGCCATGCGCCCATTCCGATTGGATGGCCAATAGATGACTTTCCGCTACCCTTGATAGAAAAGGGATCATGATAAACGATTGGTTTGAAGATATCATTTTCCTGCTCACCCCCCGCCACCTGTCTGGCAATATCCCAGCCAGTTAAACCCGACAGACTGGACGGGCCAGTATATGGAAGGCTTTCGACCTGGGCTTTGAGTGGCTCAGTCGCATTGTATGTAGTATTGACCATTGCAAGGGAATACGATGGACTGCATAGCATTTGGACAGAGCGAATAATAGACACATTCGCCCTGATATCATACCCCATGGCACCGGCACCTGAAAAGACGGTCGTCTGATTGACGTGGAAGGCACCGATTAAAATGCGCATATCGTCGGATCCCTTGGTATTCTCCACGCATTTCCCGGATTGAAACGTTGTCACATAGCGGATATCATTGTTCGGGATTTCAATCATGACTTTGTCGAGCGTGCAGGATGGAGTTGAGAAGTTGAGAAAGCTGCGCGTCTCCGAGGTCATACCACCCTGCACCCATTGCCATTCATCGATGCTAACTTCTGCAGGTTCGCAATTCATACGGGAGGTGAGTGCCAGAACAGGTGCGCTTAGAATCGCGTCCGATGAAGTGTTTGGAGCTGCGAATCGTTGGTAAACAAGTTCTTTGTTGGTACCCTCAGGATAAGTTCCATTCCTAAAGAGGACCCCGTTCAGTATATCAAATGGTGCCGCATCAGATGAATTAAACTGGGGATTCGAAGCATCAAAGACGTCGATCAACTCGATGTCCACATTCTTAGTGACGGGGATTTCCTGTAGAGCGAAAAGACCGGTAGAGAAAACGATGACGAGACGAAGTAGTAAAGAGCAAGAAATTCCTGCTGCGACGATCGCATGTTTCTTCTTGAGGGCATTCCATAGCGCGACCGGCTGCATCACAGATACATAATCCAACAACAAGCTCTGACTCGCCTCTGCAGGGGTTGTCCGATCTTGCAGCGCTCGCCATGGAGCATTCTGCTTTGCTTGAAATTCCACACGCGCCCATAGAGCGGCGACTATAGTCAGGATAGCGGTTGGACCATATGTCCAGGAGTAATGACGACTTTCAATGGAGGAAGCAATTCCATAATTCACGTTCGAGACATGATCCAGAACCTCCAATGCTGCTATGAGGCCGGCGAATAGCAGGATGAAGAGAATCAATACTCGCCGTTGGAGATATGCCGGTCGCCATCCGGTGCCATTATAAAGTGTATATTTATCACCGACCTTGCGACCAACCTCTCTCACGCTGTCAAGCGTGAAGGTCTTGATAGGCGTGAAGCGTTGGGTCGGCATATCAACGACCGATCATGAAGTCGACAGCCCTTCAAGTGAAAAAGAACATGAAGTGGGGGAAACAGGAAGAGTCAATTTTTTAAATCAAATCAAACGAGGGTGCAACCGAACGAGCCGTGGAGTAGAAATCGTGCATATTGGCATGAGGCTCAGGTAAATTATTCTCGTGCTGATTTGCTGCAGCTCGGAGGGACCCCTGCTTTTTAACCCGGTGATCGGCAGTCAAGGGGGAAACCACTTTGGAAGTCTTGAGTGTTTATGAGTTTGGGGCTGGCGCTTAGGTTGGATTCACCCATTAGAGAATATTGAATATTTCCCATTTAGAAGATAAAACCAGGCGCCCGTCATCGTGGCTTGTTTGATAGGTGATTATCCCCATTGTTGGGAGAGTCCAGGGCGATGAGAAGACTGTTTGTGATTGACACTCGCAATTTGGGGGCGATGCAGCTTGGAATTAGTTCGACCCACCGTGACTTGAATGTGTGACAGAACAGTACTTTGATTGATATAAGAGGATCTTCCAGTGTGAGGTTGAACCCGGGCAAATGTGATCATCCCAAAGTGTCCATTTGAGGATGCAGTACATATTCAATGTCTGATTTTGCTAAACACTTCATGGAGTAGGTAGTAGCTTATACTCAATTACTACTATTTGATTAATCATAGACCTTTGTAAATCGATGTCCCAGGCAGTGTACTGTAGAGACCTACGGCCAGAACCTCCCATTTCCCTAATTCGTCTAAAAAAATACGGAGTTGACAGCGGGAGGATTTCATCAGAACATTAAATGAGCTATTTGATCCCAAAAAAAAAGATGGATCGAGCGTCTCGTGGGGGGGGGCCAAACAGGCCGCGGTGGAGTCACCAGCCGAGGTGGGCAAAAGATGGACAAATGGAACTGCCAATTCATCAGGAAGATCGAACTCTATTGGGTTTGAAATCTCTTTAATTGTACGGAGTAAAAGCGTAACAACATCTCAAGTCATCAAAGGTCACGTAAATCCAGGGAACACATCAGGTCGTATCATATCACAGGCGAGACTTAATACTTTGGCCCCCTTCCCAAGCCTCTCCCGCCTCAAGTGTCTGCCAGCCAGATACCGCACCAGCCTCAACACAGAGCATCTTCAGATACGCTTCATCGGGGCCAAAGTCCGCCATACCCTTTGCCTTTTCGATCCATGGGTTCCAAACAACGACGTCGGTGAGACCCTCGCGGGTGATAGAGAAGAGAGGCTTGTCGTCTTTGGCGGATGAGATGATAATCGGCACGGTGGGGTCGAGTTCTTTGTAGACGCGGTCGGTTTCTTCAGTGATGGCCAGTGCGGCGGATGTCTCGGTGTGTGAGCTTCCATTGCGGGTCTTGTCGGCGTAGATCTTGGATTCGAGGTTCTTGACGCGAACGTTGGAGATATCCTATTGTGCCTGTTAGTACAGAGTACAGAGCACCAAGACAGTCATGACAATGACAATAAACGAAAGGTATCTGTATCCTTCATACCTGAATATCGAAGTAGGTGTGCATGAGGACCTGGAACTCGAAATTCTGCTTGCCCTCATTGCGAACCTGTAGTGATGTCTCAAGTGTATCTTTCGTCAAGGTAACGCTATACACCAGACCAAACTCAAAGGGCCAAGCCTTCCGGGACTCCTCGGTCAACATGCTATGCGACAATCCAAAGTCCAGCTTCACGGCAAGATCAGACTTCTCTTTACCCGCAGTCTCGGCAGATTCGGAAGCAGACTTGCCCAAGAACTCCCAGTTGGAATTCCGAGCGAAGCCGTGTTGAGGGAGGGAAGATGTTGCGTGGTTCGGAGGAGGGGGGCCGAAGACCTGTGAATATCATCAGGATATGTTGATCATTTCATGCTGTTTGAGAGCTCTAGAGGATTGAACATACCGGGAAGACAAGTGGAATACCACCACGAATAGGTTTAGATCCATCCAGATGGGCCTTTTGGCTCAAGAATAGCTGTTCCTGGCCATTGCATTTCCATGAAGTGACAGTGGCTCCATACAGTTGGATGGTGACAGACTCGCCGGATGGCAAGCTTGCCTCGACTACATTATCTTTAATAGAAATAGTGGGCTGGGGGAGAGAACCGCCCACTCCGATGGCAGATGGCTTATTGGATCGATCCATGGTGGAATTGTAGAGAAAAGTGAAAAATGACAAAAGACAAAAAGAGAAAAAGCGACGGAGTTGAAGTTGCAGTTGGAGTTGAGGGGGGGAACTGCCCCACTTCTTCCCCTCAACTTCACCTTTTCACCTTTTTATATCACTTCAATACTTCAACACTCCCTACGATGGTGCTAATTCGGAAAACAGTCTTCAATTGGATTATATTCCGAATAAGACAGCGACTATTTAACCATGCTGCAGCATTGAAGACGTCTGTCCCTCCATACTAACCCCCTCAATCTGCTCAATCTCCTCAGTCGTCAACCTCCATCCCAAAGCTTGTATATCCTGCTCAGCCTGTTCAGGATTTCGAATACCAACCAACGGAACAACACCTTTATTAATCGAATAATTCAATGCAACCGCAGGAACAGGAACCCGGCGTTTACCCGCAATAGCCTTGAGCACATTGATAGTCGGTTCTAACATATGCATCGGATAACTACTGAAACGCAATGTTCGATGAGGCTGGTTGAAACGCGAATATTTCCCCGTCAATCGACCCTCAGCCAAAGAAGCAAATCCCTGAAAACAAATACTTCGTTTCTTACACTCGCGAATCATACCACTGGTTTCGGGAAGACGGCGGATAATGGAATACTCGCACTGTGAGACGGCGAGGGGAACTTCATTTTTTGCTAGTTCGTCATACATTTTGATCATTTCGTCTGTGTTGTAATTTGCGACTCCGACGGCGCGTGTGAGGCCGGATTCGATACATTCTGTCAATCCTTTTGCGACGGTTGATATTATGCTTGGGTGGATTGGTCCGTGGACGAGGTAGATATCCACGTATTCAAGACCAAGTCGACTAAGTGAGCCCTCTAGCATTTTCTTAGGACCACTTGATTGAAATAGTGTGTTTTTGAGAGTCGATGTGGAGTGCCACTTGGTTTGTACAACGAATGAATCGCGAGGCATTCCTTCAAAAAGTGTGCCGCAGATTCTTTCACTTTCTCCATCACCATATGCCTGTGCGGTGTCAACAAATGTCAATCCAACCTCTTTCAATTTCTGCCACGCTGCGTGGATCTTTGGGAGATCTCGAGTTGCATTGTATCCGAAGGTGGCTTTGTCGCCCCAGGACCAGGCACCGATGCTCATATATGGGATAAGAACATCCTGTCTGCCCCGACCATGCAGTGCCATTCGCGTTTGTGAATTTGGTATAAGATCGGGAGGTAGTACTTGGAATGGATCACTTAGACTGGGGTCGACTGGTCGAGGATGCGGTGAGTGTATGCCTTCTGTTGCTGACATGCCTGATGCAAGACCGGCTTGCATCATGTACTGCGTTCCAGGTGTAGACATGTTGTAGTTGATATTCTGTAGGAATCAATCGATTGATATAACCAAGATGAATGTGCTTATAGTATGAGTATACATCTGTATCTTAAATTTTACTTTATATGAACCCGAATCTTGGGTGGCGCGCTCCGCCACTGGGCATCATGGTGACATTCAGAGCCACCACTCACCCAGACTAGATCTCAGGTAATTCTCCATAGATTGGAGTCATCCTCTCCTTGACTGGCGATTGCAATTATGTTAAACTATATGCCTTGGTTTTCGGGGTGGATGTGGCGATCAGATGGCGACATTAAAGGAACCAGCAGGATAGGACAAGTATTAGCACAACAGGGACAGCTCGGCTATAACAGATCGTGCTGGAGTAAGATTGACTGCATCATTGTTCCATTTCTATAGATGCCACAGGAAATGATATGTGTAAAAAGTCGGTTTATGTACAATATGTTCGATTTGGCGCTGTGTGTTGTGGAGCATGCGCTAGATGACCAAAATTCATGATACGAACTCCAAATATTCGGCCACAATATCACTCTCATATACAAGAGCTGGGGCCCATTCAAGTGCTCTTTCGCAACTAATCGCTATCAGCATCATCGGGCAATTCTTCGAATCTTCCCGCCTCGACAGCCTGTCTGACGGGGTTCTCAACGCCCAACAGGCCATTGGCCCGCGCCCTATTTCGATGTTAGAACAATAGTCAATACTTTAGGCTGCAATGTTCGTACCTTTCAAACAACACAAACAGTCTCTCTGCTTCGCGTTCCTTTTCCTCCATGGTCATAGGAGGACCCGTATCTGCTGGTTCGGCGGTCCATCGCTGGCCAGTTATAGGGTTCACATCCGGGTCCAGCCCTTCATTATTGGTTGCATATGCCTCGCGAGCAGTTTGGGGGATTTCCATGCCTCGGGATGCAAGGAAACCTGCAGCAAATCCATAACCAATGCGACGAGTCAGATTCTCTGCATCCTTTCCAGAAAGAACAAACATAAGCTCTGAAATGCCCGTTTTCAAATTGGGATAAGGGCTGGTTGACAGCTGCAGAAGCTTCGAAGAAAGAGTGTCGGATTGACCGATTGGCTGGCTGCGGTCATTGTCCTCTGGTAAGAGTAGCCATTGCATGTATTTACGAGGTCCGTCTGGCGCCACCTCATGTACCACTATAAGGGAGTGCAGAAGTGGGATGGCTTTCTCTTCTAATTCCCCGGGGCCATATAGTGAGACTGCCTGATCGAGAATATTTATCAATTTATCCACATTGCAGTTTTTATCGAATGTCGGGAAGAGAGTACTACTCTCAAAGTTTTTACCCTTCTTCCCTTCAAGATCGAGAACGGAAAGGCAGTTGATCAGGTAACTGAGGAGCCCATCCAGGGGCTTTGCGGGAATTTCAATACGGCTGATAATCTTCAGAATATGTGGGATAGAAGGTGAGAATGAGGTGGACAAGTCGGGATAGATCTTGGAGACGTTGAAGATGACTTTGAGGGTATCGATGAGAGCCAATTCATCCATTTGCGTCAGTGAAGCCCGTCCAGACCTGGGGAATTGTTTCGCGTGTCGGGAGAGTTGCTGGATCTGTCAGTGCCAGAATGAGGGGGGCGGGCCATTCCATCTCAACTCACGTAGTTCACATTATCTCCCAGAGAGTGCTCTCTGATCAACATCTCATAATCCAAGGTAGTGTCGTAGGTAGCCAGGAAGAGGATGCGACTCGCGACCATCTCGTCATCGGAACAGTCGGTCCTCAGTCGTTCGGCCAATCTGCCGGCGTACCCAGTGTCCACGAAAATCTGTCGCATTTTTGGATCGAGCAACAGAGCATTTGCCACACCACGCAATGCAGCTCGACGGACATCAGCCGTCTCTCCATCGACTCCATATTGCATCAGCGTGTTGATTCCCTGCATCATTCGTCAGATCTCCCTTTTTATAAGCCTTATATTTTTGCGATGTCACCGCCGTACTTTGCTGCAATAGATAGGACCGGCTTCGGCTGGATTCGTACCGTGTTGGCGCACTGCAAGCAGAATCTGGACGCGTTCTATAACAAAGGTAGGCAAGGTTAGTTTGAGGGTCACACTGAGTCGACAGAGTTGAATGGGAACTCACGCGCCGACGTAAGGTGGTTGTCTTGTAGATCCTTTTGGAGAGTTTCCATCAGTTGGGGCAACTTTATAAGGTTCCCTAAATTGACTGTTAGGTTTCTTTCCGCATATATGGACCTGGGACTCCTCAACTCACCCATGCCCTGGAGCTGGCCATTTGCCACCATCTTGTTAGGAGGCCTGCTCGGAGTACCCAGAGTAAATAGGGTACTTTAGGGTAAGATGAATGCGAGCTCTCTAATATAATACCAGAGGATCGGCAATTTCTTTGATTGTCAAGCAGAGAACTCGCTCGCTTTAAGACATTCGCAGAAATGAACTTAGGAGGGAGAAGAAAAGGAAGCGCGGGGAAGATCCAAGGAAGAACGAGCCCCACCGGAGCTTGTTGGTTGCTATTAACCCCAAAGCAAACGACTATTTGTACTAGTAACACACCACTTAAATGAATGACTATATTGATACAATGAAAGGATGTGCTACTTCTTGGGATTTCTTTTCTATGTTTTTTTCCTCAACTAATTACACAAAACGTACAGTATAGTTAACCCAATACTACCACTGCTCCTGCAAATCGTAATATTTCAGTTACAACTCTCTATCAAACAACCTCAATGGACCTAGTATTTACTCCAACTTATTGCTAAGATTTCATTATTCCTGATTATCACAATTCTAGTTGTATTCTATAGCTTATGGCTGATGTATGCAGTGCTGCCTTAATGCCTGAACCCGCGCCACTTTACGCGATTCCGCGACGAGCGCGTCCGAACTTTACTTTTCCTTTTGATACGCCAATAGCTGATCCATCCATCTTCCTCCCCTTCTTCCATCTTCATGGATGACCACCCCATTGATTCTCTCCTTCTACCCTATTCCCGCCCAGCAATGGTTTTGAGTCTTTTCTTTCTTCCTTTTTCATTTCTATAGAAGAGAGAAAAATAAAACCATGGTGGAGACCCTCGGTCCTCTCCCTGCTCGTCCGCCAACACCTCCGAGACCGGGTCCCCGAATCGATCAGAATCAAGAGCTTGAACGTACTCCAATTACCGCGCAGACCCCGGGAGACACGCCTCAACAGGCGCATTCTTATAGGGCTCCTCCATCAAGTCGTGGTTCGAAGCGCGTGACCTTCTCACCATGGCTGCACACCGAGATACACTCGCCCTGGAATGCTAAATCAACTGACGTGAAGGAGAGTCCTCACCAAGGAAGTCCTTTACCATCCGATGTGCGACCCTTCAAATCTATTCTGAAAGAAACTGGCTCCCCAATACCCGTTTGGTCGCCGAATGTCGATAAATTCACGACCGAATCCCTCGATATGCTCCTCGAATCCGTCATCCAACAGCTGGCGGGTGAGTCGATATCGTCTCGTCTTGACGCTTATATGCAATTCTTTGGTGCGCTCAGAACATATGATGGAATTCCTTCTGGTAGAGACGTTGCGGAGAAGCTAGGTATGATAACTGGGTTTATACAGCGCGATGTCAGTCGCGACTTGGTCAATGGTGCGCCGTTAGATACGAACCTCGCCAACCAGGCTCTGAAGCTGTCCGCCGCTTTTGTCTGGCATAATGATATCTCTACACTTCTACCAGAAGATTTCAAGGTGTTTATTGTCGAGCATGCAATCACTTGTCTTCAGGAAGGCAAAGTTCCTAAATCTGTCTTGACCCATTATATGTCCATCCTCTCCACTCAAAACTTCGGCATCAAAATCATGAACAATACCCGCGTCACTCGCCTTCTTACAGCATTGCAGGATGTCACCAACCACGTCACAGGGAAGGCGATAGCTCTGCACCGACTCAGCATATACCAGCGGTTGTTCGTTCAGTCCAAATCTACATTTGTCTCCCAAGCTTCTCTATGGATTGAGCAGCTCATCTTTGGGTTGCTCCATCCCATGAAAGACAATCGACTAAAGGCCATTGCTTTGGGTTTCCAAATTGCGCTGACGATGGGACCGAACCTTGTCTTATCGAAAAGCATTCGCGAGCTTTTCGATAGGCCCCTTGAAAAGGATCGAAAGCTTGTCACGGAGATTCGGGAACGTATGTCGCGTATGATAGCCACCTTGGAAAGTGGTGTCCATGTTCCTCAGATCTGGAGCATCATTATCCTTCTTCTGCGGAACAAGTCGCGCAGTCTGGATCAATGGGATCACTTCAAGGAATGGGTACTTGTGCTTCAGAAGTGCTTCAACTGTAGCGAACCAGCCATCAAAGCCCAGGCAATCATTGGCTGGAATCGCTTCGTTAATGCCGTTGGACCCGGAGAGTCTACAAGCCGCTCGCTACTTAAGATGCTAGGAAAGCCCGTTCTCTCACAATTTGAACGCAAAAAGGCAGAGAAGCCGGGATCATCCACAACCTCACTGGCTCTGGCAAGTTATCATAACCTTATATATTACGCCTTTCGCCCATCACCCTCTCACCAGTACCTCGACTCTGTGTGGGAGGAGTATGTCTCTCTTCCCTTCACAAGTATTTTCTCCACATCTCCCGCTCTGAGCGACAGTGCTTCTCGTGTATTGGTGAATCTATTGTGGGCCTCACAGGCTAAAGTTTGGACGGAGGACCGCGTGAATGATTCTGCTAAGATCGAGGCTGAGGAATTGCCCTCAGTGGATCCGAGATGGGTGCGATCAAGAGCTGCATCAATTGTGAGAGTGTTTGAGTCGCTTCTCAAGTCCTCTCTATGGAATGAAGATCACCTCGAGAAGTCAAATATTGCTCTTGCCTGGACCAGCTTCTCGAGTGCTATGTCTGTTGCTTCGAACAAGGAAATTACACCATCGGGTGAATCGGTGCAAGCGATTGCAAGTGTTTTTGGGCTCTTAAATCGTCTATGGTCCACGGGGCCGTCGTCCCTCAATGCTGTGGGCGACAACTGCACAGATATCTTTTTCGAGAGATTCCGATTCTTGTCAACAACAATGATCTCGTCTCTTGGTGGCATTTGTTTCACGGAGAAACTCTTAATCAAAACCACCGAGGAAACTTTCCAAACTGCTACTACGCCAACACGAGACTCGACAGCGGGGACCACTCCAGACAGCCCTATTCTACACCTCTTACGGACAGTCAGCTCTACTGGTTTTATCTCGACGCCAACATCATCATATACAGCTCTTGTGAATAATGTCGTGGAAGCTGCCTGCAAAAGTAAGATCTCTCGTGGCTCTCGTCTTGAGCTTCTCCGGCAATGTGCGAATCTAGCCACCATCCAAGTCAAGTCAACATCCAGTACTCCATCTCTTTCTGAGGTCGTATGGAAGGCAAGTGCAGGAGCAGCTGCAGATGCTTTGCAATCGTTTCCGATTGAGTCTTCTCGCGAGCGTGATGGCTCTGTCTCCCGAGACTACGAAAATGTCAGCAAAATTCTCGCAGCTGGCGTACAGATTCCAACCGCTTGTCCAGAGTGGGCATATCTCCTAGAGTCTTTTGTTCGCGTGGTTCGAACAGAAAAGGGCGATCGTGCTCTTGCCACTCTCGTCGTGGAGCCCGTCGCCGAAAGTCTCACATCGCTTCCTCTCCGTGATACTTATTTCCCCGCGACGGCATTGCTTAACCATTCCATGTCCATTCCTTTCATGCAAGATGGCAGCTTGACGATGGAGACTGTCTCCCAACAAGGAATTGCATCTCCTTTTCCCTATAATTTCATGGGCGTTATCGAGAAAACCCTACAATCAGCATATGAGACATTCAATCCATCGGAAACCCGTGGTCTTCCAGGCTTCCTGGAATCCTTGACTTCTTTATTGGGCTCCGGTATTCCGACATTTCGAGTTCAGACCTTGGAATTTCTCCAAACTCCTCTTGCTCTTTGGATCAAAGACGAACATTCCAAGGTGGATTTTACGCGCGGTGCAGATAGTCGGATTTTGACTGCGGTAGGTAGCTCTTCTTTCATTCTGTGATAACTAAACTGACTTGTTATTAAGTGTCGCGCACTTTCTTCCGCCATCATCAATGTCCTACAAACTTCCGTGCCCGATCAATTGACTGCTCTCCAGAAGTTTGAGATCATCATCTGTGCAGGTCTTGAATCCCCCCATCAATCACGAACCAACCGGTTCGTAGACTTTTGGTCCTCAACTGCCAGCTCAGCTGATCCTTCCGCCTCGCAAACCAGGATGGGTCAATCTTTAGCGAAGGCTGCCGTGGTATCCTCATCCAATGCTGGACCTCAGGATGAAATTTCACAGGTAAAACAAACTGTCTGTTTTGTGATCATCAGAATGCTAATAGCGGACACTCTAGGACCTCAACTATGAACAGCCGATCCATGTATCAGTTTCACCCCAATCTAATGACAAACGACACTCAACCCGCACGTCACAGGCTCGATCTGCGAACCTCAACTCGTCACCGGTCATTCACCTAGAGCAACAACCATCTTTTGAAACCACCGAGTCGAATGATGAGCCTCAACTTCCGACCAATTCGCAAGAACAGGTCTCCCGAGATTCTGTCATGGAAGATGCGCCCACCGTGCAGCCCCAGGCCAACAGACGTGAAATGTTCAAAATGATTGAATCTATCCGTTCCTCGTCTCCCGCAAATACACCTGGAAAATCAGGATATGAAACCCCCGTCCATTTACGCCGATTCCAGGCTTCCAATGCTCTCTCAGCAATTCCTCTCACTCCCACTCTCGCTCCAACGGAAAATTATGAGGGTTTCATTGGATCGTCCCCTACACCTGCCACCAGGGATCCAACTCCAGCAACCAATAAGGGATTCTCGGTGCTGAAGGTCCCCGAGATAACAATGGCCGACTCGTCTGATCTCCCTTCGTCACCCCCAGAAGTGACATCCCGAAGTCCAAGCCCGCAGAAGCAGCGCAGTAAGCGACCCTCTCGGAAAGAGCGCGCTCGAGCTGCGAAGGCCAAGAGAAGTATGTTGCAGAGCTCTGGTGAATATCAAAATGTCTCCAACAGCCCTGCCAAGTCTGATATTGATACGGTGATGGCGTCGGCGCCTCCTCAACCTGAGACCCAAGGCGAGTCAAAGGAAAATGGGGATGTTCCTCAGGTAGATGAAAGGCCTCCTAGTCGACGAACTCGGTCTGCACTCGGACAAAGCTTTGACAACAGTCAATTCCCCGTCCCGCCGGTGACAGTTGAGACCCCCGGCAAATCTAAGGAGGCTCCAGCTACGCTAACACCTCAATCCAAGTCCGCCTCAAAGCGAAAAAGAAACAAAAATGCCGCCCGATCCGCCAGGAATAATAGCCAGCGAAGTGAGCAGGCTTCTACTGTAGCCCTCACTGCTTTGGTACCACCGGAGCAGAATATGGACTCGTCTAGCGAGGAAATGGAAACTCAGATTGCTTCTCAGCTAGAGCAAGACCTCGAATCTGCTGTTGATATAGGCGGCCATATAGACATTGTTGGCAGCATTCAGCCGGCTGAAGAGCAATCTAGCAAGCAAAGCTCTAAAAAGAGGAAACGTGAAGAGGAAGGGTTCCAGGAGGCTCGCACAGCCAATGCCAAGGAGCGACGCCGATCGACTAGACTTACGTCGACGAAGGACGAAGCCCAGGTTGATGTAGAAAATACCGAGCCAGATACATTGCAAGATCCTCCTCAAAACACCACTGCCAATCTGGAGACAAATACGCCACGCCGCTCAACTCGCAGTTCTCAGCGCAGGGACGAGCCTGTTACTGAGGAGTCTCTCCCTGCCACCCAAGTTTCCGAGTCACAAGAGCCCGCCCAGGAATCGGTCCCCCCACAGCCATCTTCGAAACGATCCCGCAAGTCTCTGCGCCTGGAAGAGCAACCCCCAACGCCTGTCCCTGAGGAAGTGCCTACCAGATCCAAGTCGCAGCGCTCCCGCTCGTCGCGGTCCACTCGAAATGGGGCCGGGTCTCAAGATCAGCATATTCAACCAGACTCCCAGCCTTCTCAAAATCAGCCTGACTCGCAGGAATTGGTTCCTGAAAGTATAATTACCGAAGGAAAGTCAGCGATGACCGAGCCCTCGCTTGTCCCTACTGAGGAGGCATCTGATTCCCAAAACACAGCTAAAGCAGCTCAGCTTACAACATCCAACTCGGATGTACAAGCTATGGATATCGATGGGGCTACCCAGGAAGACTCAATGCTCCTGCCCCAACCAACAACAAGTATACTCACTACTGAAGTTCAAACCGAACCATCTCCAATTCTTGAAACGGGCACTAGTGAAACCGGCGTCACTTCTGCCTTACAAAGAATTCTGGGCGATATGAAAACCACCACTTTGAGCCCCGATGCTCTCCGCCAGGTCGATGACCTTCTCTTCAATATCCGCGTCGCAGCCCACGATGCATCACGTCGAACTTTAGCATAGCGATGGCGTTTCATGGAATTATTTGTTTCTTACCGTTTTATGTTGTTCATTCAATTCGGGGCTCGTCTCGATTCCCCTCATGCATATTACATACTTAAAAATAAGCGATCACTGCATCATATTTTTGGCTTTCGGCGGGGATTAATTGATTATTCGAAGTTACTTTGACTACACCGTTGTACTCTGTACTTTATCTATTTCCACTCGACGAGGGTTTTGTCAAAGAATACAAACTTCTTTTATCTTAAAATTATGCTTCAACCAAGTGACCTAGTAGATCATTCACAGACTACACTATTCAATCGACTTAAATATTTATCTCCCATCGATGTCGGACTTTGTTCTGTTGTAGTCTACACAAGGAATGTTTGTTTTGCAGGAAACTGCTAGAATCACCCGCAAAAGCGGAGGCCAATGACGTCGTACGAGCAAAAAGGCGGCAGAATCGCTCTCCGCCCGGAAAAAAATGTTCGCGGGGCAGAGTCAATTCCCCCCCACTTCCAATCCACTGGCATTCTTCGAGTTGAAATCATCTCACTTTTACAATTCGTGTGAAATTACTCCCGAAATCACCGCCAATATGTCTAAGACATTTGATGCCGAGAATGCCGAGAACTTCGAGGATGTACGTTGTTCCTGACTTCAGAGCGGTGGTACCTGAAGCCGCACATCATCTAGTGTACAATGACTAACTTGTTCTACAGATGGAGAAGCAGTTCGCTGTGAAGGGTACGTGACGACTTGGATCCAATATGTGGAATTACCTATGCATAGGTTCATACTCCTTGCGTTCCGAAGGCTGACACTTCCACTCATCTCCACAGCCGTCGAACACCTCATGACATACTGGGCCATTCTCGAGAAGGTCAAGGGCTCTCAGCTGCGTCTCACCAAGATGGATGACGAAATTTACGAGTCTTTCAAGAAGGAATTCCCCGACTTTGATCCCGCCGCCACCATCAATGAAGATGATATGAAGAGCAAGGCTGGCAAGGAGAAGTGGCGCAACTGGGTGAACCAGTTTGAGAAGAAAATTGAGGACTTCAACTTTGGAACTATCATCCGTACCCGTGCGGACGCCGAGTACGACCAAGACACCACTATCTTCGGTGTGCGCATGCAGTTCTACGCTGTTGAGATTGCCCGGTATGTAACCTCCTTGGCATTAAAGTCCAGGCTTGGATGAAGACGCTAACTCGCTTCCTTTCAGTAACCGCGCCGGTCTGAACGACTGGATCTATGAGCGTAACCAGAAATAGATTAATGCTCGACTACATTGTTTCTTTCTTCTTTTTTTCCGCCATGCTCGATATGAAACAAGCATGGTTCCACATCCGGCCCGACACCGACGGCATGAACCGACCTTTTTCTTCTTGCTCCATGATGCAACGGTTGCGCGCGGTCTCGTGGTCTTGTTGGCTTGGATGATGACTAGATGGGTATTGGGTGACTGTTATGATCTATAGACAAAATGATTTTGTATTTTCCATAGGATCTGGCCGAGTTGGACTTGGTCGGGTCTCCCCTTTAGGGGACTTCGTGGGCGCTTGGCAATATACCCGCAAATAAACTGCATTGCTACGAAGACTTAACTCTTTATTTCCGTCTGAATGTTTCTAATCTCTATGAAAGAAGTCCTTGGTGATCTTTGATCTATGAAACACGTGATGGCCCAGGCCAAACACTTGGCTGTCACTCTTTGTTCTGCGCTTCTTCACTGATCTTTCTTCGCCACCCATCAATACTTCCGCATTCAGATATTTGATATTGTTCTAGATGGTAAACAGAGGTATTATAAAGGATTGGAGCATGCTGATCTCTTTGAGTTGGCCGAAGAATCCGCACGTAGTCATGGGCCTCTTATCAAAGCAGAAGATGGTCTTTTCTGTTCAGCTTTCTGGGATATTATTCATGACTGGTTTAGGAAAACATCGGCACTCGAGAGCTAGACACAGTATCCATGGCTCAAAAGTCTCATTTTATCGAACATGACGCCGATGGCTTCAAGCAGGGGACTGAAAACAAGAGCAATGAGTCCAAACCAAAGAAACAAACAAAGCCGGGCTGGAAGTCTCTCTTCTACTTTTCAAACCGAAAGCATATACCCACCATCATCGCAGGCTCAGTTTGCGCACTTCTAGCAGGCTGTGTGACTACAGCATTGGCCATCTTCTTAGGTGATGTTTTCAATGCATTCACGGCATTCGGAGCGGGAGATATAGAGTATGACGGATTGCACAGCAAGATACTTAGGGGGGCTCTGGGGATGATCGCACTGGGAGCAGCAGGGTGGTTTCTCAATGGAGCATATTATGCAGCATTTATGATATTTGGAGAATTTCAAGCATCGACTGTTCAAAGAGAGATTTTTATCGGGTTGCTCAGTCGGGACGTGGAATGGTTCGAGGCTCAGGAAGAGGGTTCCGGCGCTCTTCTTTCCAGTATACAAGCGTGAGAAAGCCTCGCTTGTCTTTCTAGCCCTTAATTCCCTCTTTTCAATTACTGATGATTAATATAGCCAGATACAAGATCTCAAAACGGCAACGTCACAGCCGCTGGGCCTCTTGCTGCAATACTCGTGTCGATCTTCGGCATCACTTGGACTCGGGTTCTATACATCCTGGCGTCTCTCTCTGGTTACACTTGCGGGGTTTCCCATATTCTCGATGATAATCGCACTCCTATCTGCGAGGATGAAAACGAGCATTATTGATCAGCAAATGGAACTGACGCAGGCCTCAAAAGTCGCAAATAACGCCTTATCCTCTATCGATACAGTGAAGTGTTACAATGGGCAGGGATTTGAAGTTCGGAAATTCTCGACCAGGATCCAGAAGTCTGCAGTCTATTACCTTCGACAAGCAAGGTTGAACTCACTGCAGATCGCATTCATCCGGTGGATGGTCTTCGGGATGTTCGTGCAAGGGTTCTGGTATGGGAGCTCACTTGCCCGGGGTGGGAAACTTTCCCCTGGAGAGGTCCTGAGGACATTCTGGGCATGTCTTACGGCGGCTCAATCTATCGAGCAAGTTCTTCCCCAAATGATTGTTATAGAAAAGGGAAAGGTTGCGGGTGAATCTCTCAAGTCAATAATACAGACCCGTGCGAAGGATCGGAGAATTAGTGAGATGAAAGGAACTTTGTATCCAGTCCATTGCGAAGGGGATGTCGAGGTGAATAATGTGAGTATAGATCAAGAGCAAGCCAACTGCCTACGAAATTCGGACTAACGGCCGTAGGTATCTTTTGCATATCCAAGCCAGCCTGGAACAATCGTTCTCCAGCCGTCGACGTTCTTTTTTCCTGCGGGCGAGACAACCTTTGTTATTGGGAAGAGTGGCTCTGGTAAAAGTACACTGAGCCAACTACTCATGCGCTTCTACCCCCCCAGCTCGGGGCAAATTCTAATTGACGGGAAACCTCTCAATGAACTCAGTGTAAGCTGGACTCGGAACAACATTACCCTTCTAGAACAAAGAAGCGTCCTCTTCAATGACTCCGTGCTTCGAAACATTGGCTTTGGCAGTAAAAGCCATGGGGATATCACAAGGTATGATGTTGAAGATGCGATTGATCTGGCTATGCTTGAAGATACGATCGACAGTTTACCAAAGGGGCTGGATACTTCTGTAGGTCCAGATGGAAGTTTTTTAAGTGGTGGTCAGCGACAAAGGGTTGCTATAGCCAGGGCAAGGCTGCGTGACACTCCGATATTGATACTGGATGAACCGACAAGCGCACTTGATCAGACAAACCGCATAGCAGTGATGAAGTCAATCAGAGAATGGAGGAAAGGCAAAACAACCATTATCATCACGCACGATCTATCACAGATTCTAGACGATGATTTCGTTTACATACTCGATCAAGGAAATATTGTTCACTCGGGGTACCGGCAAGAAATCGAAACACAGCCGGGGGCTGATAAATATTTCTCAGCACAAGATCAAGCCAGCCAGATCAGCGAAGCGAAGCCTAGACGGCATTGGAGCAAAGCGTCAAGCTTTTACGAGGAAGAGTCAGACGACAGCCTGGGAGATTTGCATCCAGCTATGCCGCCGCGTACTCGTCAAGGAAAAAGAGATACATGGGCACAGCATCACATCCCCACTGCGTTGAGGTCAAGTACAATTGACATTGCGACTCCAAAATACTGGAACAAGCCCAGTCATCCCAATGAGTTTAACACAACTAGCTCCAATACCCGAGAAAATCAACTTTCGCATAAGTCGAGAATAGTATCAACTGTGTCCGAAAGAACCCAGCTCCCATCCCAAGGTTGGTTGAAATCACTTGAGGCAACGCCAGATGCGATCGAAATGGACGAAATAGTAGCCGTTGATCTTGAGAACAACAGGTTTCATGGGGTGTTCGCCGATGATGATATACAGATGCCAAATCGGCTCCAGAGCCCGGAAAAGTCTTCGAGTCCCCGAAAGCCCTCTCGCCATCGATCTCTTCGAGGACTTGGTCGGCCACGACCTGCAGAGAAAGAAAAACCCATGCCTTTATCACACATAATGGGAACTATCTTCCCCAATCTGACAAGAAAGCAGCAAGTCATTCTAATTCTGGGCATAGCTTCTTCTCTAGCTCATGCTACTGCAACACCACTCTTCTCATTCTGCCTTTCAAAACTATTCACAACATTCTATGCCGGGGCCGACAGCGCTAGATTATCAATGGTCTGGTCTCTAGCTGTTCTCGGTGTATCGTTCGGAGACGGGCTCGCGTCATTTTTCATGCATTATTTTCTGGAGTTCTCCGGACAAGCTTGGATGGATACTATTCGCAATCGCGCATTCAAGAGAATCTTAGATCAACCACGAGCATGGTTCGAGAAAGACGGAAACAGTGCCCCGAGACTTACTGCATACCTAGATCAAAATGGTGAGGACATGCGGAACTTACTCGGACGTTTCGCTGGATATGTCATAGTGGCTGTCACAATTGTCATTATAGCCATCATCTGGAGTCTGGTGATGTGCTGGAAGTTGACGCTGGTGGCTCTTGCTTGTGGGCCGTTCATCTATGCCATCACTAGGGGCTTTGAAGCAACAAATGGAATGTGGGAACGAAGGGCAAATGCTGCGAATAGTATTGTTTTCGATATCTTCACTGAGACTTTCGCTGAGATTCGGACTGTGCGGACGCTGACTCTTGAGGGCTATTTTCATCAAAAGCATACACAAGCTATGTCTCAAGCATTGACGGTAGGCCTGAAGCGGGCGATATATACGGGCATGCTTTTCGGGCTAGTTGAGTCGACGGTGATCTTTGCCAATGGTAACTTAACCGATATTATCAACTGTTGTCTGCATCGAGTGTCATTTTCCTGGGCCGCTACTAATTCAAATTATTCCAGGGTTGATTTTCTACTACGGAGGAGTACTCGTGGGCTACGAGTTTACCGTCAATCGAGTAATGACTGTCTTTTCGATGCTTCTTTTTGGCATCGGCTACGCCGCACAAATTCTATCGTGGAGTGAGTATTTGAATACTTGAAGAATTCCATTGATCTAACTGTCAATGCTAAATCTTATACAGTCCCTCAAATAAACACAGCTCGCGAGATCGCCGCTCAGCTTTTGCGACTGGCAAGGCTGCCCCGAGATGCATCCCACGAGCATCAAGGCCACTTGAAAGCGACCAGTCTGACTCCAATTAAGCTGACAGCCACCAATTTCCGATATCCATCTCGGCCGAAGACTCTAGTACTCAAGAACGTCTCCCTTAGCATCTACCAGAATTCATGTACCGCTATCGTAGGCCGATCAGGCTCCGGGAAGTCCACCATCGCCTCCCTTTTGCTCGCATTATATGAAGCCCCTCTTGACCGATCAGGTCGGCCTACTGTGACACTTGGGGGCCATGGCATTCTACGACTGCATGTCCCAACTCTTCGCTCACAGATTGCAGTAGTCTCCCAGCAACCGACCATATTCCCTGGGACTATTCATGAAAACATTTGCTATGGGATAAGCACCCACTCCAGATTGGCTTCCTCGGCTCACGTTCAAGAGGCTGCCCAAGCTGCCGGTATCGATGACTTTATCTCATCTCTTCCAATGGGATATTCTACCGTCATCGGCGATGGGGGAGTGGGTCTATCAGGAGGGCAAAAGCAGCGTCTGGTAATTGCCCGTGCTCTACTTCGCCAGCCTCAAATTCTCATTCTGGACGAAGCAACTTCGAGTCTTGATCCCGCAGGAGCAAGGATTGTCCGCGAAACAATTCACCGGCTTGTAGCCAGTCGAAACGATTTGACAGTCATTATAATTACACATTCAAAAGATATGATGGAGATCGCGGACCATGTTATTGTTCTTGACCAAGGCGTCGTGGTTGAAGCCGGATCTTACGCAACCCTTTCCCAACGTCTGGATGGGAAGTTATATGAGCTGATCCATGACCCCGCTGGCGAATCCAATTAAGTTAGCGTCGCACAATCACCCTCAACTTGGTCATTCCATCAAAGCATCCCATCCGCTGCCGCTCTCCACTCTCCACCAAATCGCCTCGCCGCTTTCGCGTGTTGCCCGCGTCGGCCGCGCCCCGCCAATTCAATTCAATTCAGTCACTCGACAAAACTGATATTCTCAGCCCTGTATTCCCGGTGACTGCTTCTGATATTCTTTCAAAAGTCGGAAAAATTCACATCATTTTCTTTCTAATCTCGTCCTCTCACTAACCGATTCATACCATGTCCAAACCGGCGATTATATTTGCCCCAGGCGCTTGGTACCCTCCAACGGTCTTCGATTCTCTGATCGAGAAACTCGATGAGTTTGAATGTCACACTGTGGCATTCCCATCTGTTCAAGAACCAAGTAAAGTCCAAGATCTGGAACCAGATACTGAAGCCGTGCGTTCTCTAGTTGAGAAAGCAGCCAATGCCGGCCAGGATGTCTTCGTGGTATCGCACAGCTGGTCTGGGTTACCCGTAAACAGTGCCCTGGATGGACTAGCCAAATACGAGCGCGAATCTTCCGGGAAGAAAGGTGGTGTCGTGAGGTTAATATTTATTGCCGCGTTCATCCCAGCTCTCGGAGAAAGTCTTATCGGGGCATTTGGCGGGGTTCCGCCACCTTGGTATGTGCGAGATGTAAGTTAACCAGTCCTCTTTGTTTTTGAGATATTCCGATTTCAGAGAATTGAGGTATTAATGTATTCTCGAAGGAGCAAAATGGCACAGTCACCGCTAGTGACCCTCAAGCACTCTTTTTCCACGATGTGCCAGATGGTGCTGAATGGGCCAAAACACTTCGTCCACATGCCTGGGTGACGAAGAACGCCCCAGCTACAAATGCCGCGTATCTGGAGCTTCCGGCTTCATATTTACTATGTGAAGATGATCAAGCAATCCCTCTACCTGTGCAGCAGGCCATGGTTGATCGGGCCCAGCGCAAGGGAGGTGTTTTCAAGACGGAGAAGATCAAGGCAGCTCATTCTCCGTGGCTTTCTAAACCCGATGAAGTGGCTTCGTTTATCAGAAGAGCGAGTGCTGAGACAGAACAGTCCTGAGACGGGGTTGATCTTTGTGTTTAAGGCATTGCTAGATAGAATGGTATTCAGCGAGTAGTTCTCAGTGTACATATCGTGGTCTGAATGATTTAACTCTGGAAGTGAATTACCGTACTCAATTACTAGTGCTGGTAATAATACTACTTTTCATTGAAAGTATAGAGTACCTAAGTTTGGTTGGACAAAGTCGGTAGTTGTGAATATTCACCTCTCTACTTGAGTTGTAGACGAAGAGAGGCCATTCATGCTAGAGAAGTACCGTATACGTTAGTTTAGTTTTCCATAGCAAACCTTGAAAGCTGCATCTATTAAAGAATCGAAATTATTGTAAAAATGACTTGAAAAATAGAAAGAGTATAAAAGGTAATTTGATGATGAATTTGTGCTATCTAAGTTCCTCCATGCACACCAATGCTATCCATGATACACCCAGAAATTGAAACAAAAATCAAAATAAAATTTAAAGGCGATTCCGAACGCCTTGCTATCCGAGAAAGAAGCCTCCATCCCAGGTGACGCTCGATACCAACGAGAGACTGATGATTGAGAACAAATAAAGACAGGAAGAAATGCTAATACAATCGTAAATCATGCTCATTACATAATGCTGGAGATCAAGTTCGATGCGTTTGAGGTAAAGTCCGATATGTCTTTTCAGCTAGTCGACTCATCGTGAAACAGTCGAGTGGTTGTCAGTAGTCCCTATTTGGACATTCGAAACGTCATTTCCCGTCTGTGGGGAGTCGGGTGGATTTGAGGATCCATTATTCACATCTTGGGATTGTGGATCTGTTGGCGTTACTGGTGAAAAGGAGATGGGGCTGGCGAGATTGACGTGAATGGATGGTAGGCGGGTCAGAAGAGGCGGTGGTCTCTCTGAATCGGAATCCTCTCTACGTTCTCGGATCGGACTTTCGTAGGCTGGGGCTTCACCCCATTCGAGGTGATCGTACTCTGGTGGTGGCGGAGTGACGGTCAAAGCTGTGATATCTTCTTCGTCAGGTTGGGATAGTGGATGGCCTGATCCGCGCGTGGACGTTGGCCGCAAACCCCAGTGATCAACCTCAGTGGCAGCGGTGTCAGTCGTCATGATGGATGATGCCATGGACTCTCCTCGAGAGCGCATGAAATTGTCGTTCAAGGAAGGCGATGAGGAATCGTGTGATGAATCCTGTAGGAGAGGATGATGGTCTGAATCGTGTGAGTCGGCTCGTAGACGCGATCCGTCGTGTCGGACATGACCAATGTCTGCGTAGCTGACACTAGAAATACGTCGATCTCGCTCACGAGATTGATGCTCAGCAAGGACCGCAGATGCACTGATAGAAGTATTACTGTCTCCACGGAGACGATTATTGTTTCGGGCCCGAGATTCTGCTGCGAGCTCCTCAAGACGTCTTGAATCCCCACGAGCTCGAGCTTCTCGTCGTTCACGTCGACGGGATTCGCGATCAGCAACTTGCTGACGTCTCTGAACTCGGAGTTGGTATAACGCTTCCATTTGCTCCTCACGACGATTCTCTTGTTCGTCTTGTGTTTCGGGAAATTCCACTACCATATCCATTCCACCTCTTTCACCTTCCCTAGCGACGACTTGTTCAGTCGGTTTGGGGCTGGCAGAGTAGGGGGGTAGGGTCATGATGGATCGGATGGATGTCTCTCGCCGTACATTGTTATCGGCAGTGGGCGTTGTGGTCATCTCGGAGGTGAGACCTCCCCCATGATACGAGGTATCATGATCTGTCCTTGTAGTATTTTGGTTGGGCACTTGGCCATATGAAGCGCTGCCGGGGCACCAATTCTTCCATTTCCGTTTAAAGTACTGCCCGGGGATATACTTTGGCTCATAGTGCCGTTGCCGGAGCCATCGAGCCCCAAAGTAACATATCGCAGACGTAGATAGAAGGAAAAGTATAATCGAGGCACACTATGAGGAAATGTTTGAGTTAGCACGAGAACAAAATTGTAAACAATGACCGTAAGCTGGCCGCAAGAGTTGACGGATGCGACCGGAAGTGAAAGAGCAGACAGGCTGACGTACGATGATGAAGATATTGTTCTTCCGGCTAAGATCCCGTTTCTGTGGAATGTACATGATGGATAGAGCGGGCATCGGGCCCTAGAGATCTTCGGACGGCATGGAATGGAAATCTCCCCCAGATTTCAAAGAGGTCGAAAGGAAGAAGAACGGCTGAAAGGCCAAAGGATCCAGCCACCACAAGTAATCAATTCTAGGCGCGAGTGGAGCAAGCGCTGAAGCTCAGGGACGCCATTCCTATTATTATCGAACAAAAGTGGAGCGTCCAGTGAGACGCCAGTCCGGCGTGGACCAGTCAAGACGGGCGCGTGCGTGTATCCCAGTTTTGACTAGAAGTCCCAGCGACCAAGTTTGGCCTGAAAGTCGGTGTCGATCGTGTCTGGGTGAAAGGATTTGTCTGTGTCTGTGCGTATTGCAGCAGTTACAAGTCATCAATTCATTTCTTTCATCTCCTCAGCGCAGAGCTAGTGGTGTTTAGACTCGGAAATCGTGAGAGATCTGGGAAGGATCCTCGTTCCCTGCACGGGAGATCCGCGTTAGGTACTGAATGTGAAACTGTCTTGCCCGTCGAAATTATCGGTGGAGCTCGTGGATAGGCAGATTGGCGCACGAGTGAGCGCCCTTCCTGCTGCTGCAGCTGTTGGCCGCAAGGGTTGATTTGTGACACGGACAAAAGATTATAGACAACGAGCACCCTTACTCGTGGCTGATTTGGGGGTGGTGGCAGTGGGTGGAAAAGAAAGGGAAGGGCCAATTGAAGATTGAAAAGTGAGACAGGACTTAAATTAGGAACAAATAGATCGATTGAGATGGAGAATATATTGAAAGAAGAAACAAATAAAGATGAAAGAAGGAAAAGATGAAGTCGAAGTTGGAAAGTGTTGATGTATGAGCAGTACGGTATTATGAGTATTTTATGGTAATATTCGTATTGCAAATCGAGCAACACAATTTCACCAACGCAATGAGAAAAGGGCAGATTGCATGTTACAGATCAGATATAGAGATACTAAGGTAGAATTATAATTGTACTATGTGATTCCCAGCGACCTTGGAGATATAAATGGAACATCCATAGATTCAAGTTTGCAAGGGATGAGTCTGCAGGTTGTATACTTCAAGGCTACTTCTTGCATTGATGAGAAGTTGAAACTATACTGTCAGAAACAGTACACTGGCCTCCTAAAGAAGGATTATTACCGATATGCTATAATTAAAATTTCTCAATTTCGCTTAGTAGATCGAGCAGCAATCCACATTATGTATTATGTATTATGTTGTCTACAATCTGAACGCAGCTGAAGCGAGAGTGAAAGTATAGGTATTTGATTGGCCTCCAGGCCAATCAAAATTATAAATTTGGCCATACACCTATATATCCGCGTACTACAAAAAGAATATCCATAGCAGCCTATTATTATGACCTCGAGAGTGTCTGGTAATCTATGCTGCCTCCCCGAAGAGCACTCTTGGTCTCCTGAGCTCCACAGTCCGATCTTGAAGAGCCAACTTGGCTCTTGATTTCTGGAAGTAATAACAGGGCGAGAGGGATTAATCGATGTCTTTTAACTCTGAATCGTTTCAGAATCAGCATGGCTTTTTCACACAATTTTAGACAATTTACTATGTATATTGCGAATATCCCTTCCAAGGCGACTCCACCTTCCTAGAAATAGAAACCACCTCCTCGATCAGCGCGCATCCAACATGAAAAATGATTATATCTTCTCCACGAAGGCATCGCTTCTACTTCGAATCAGCAGTGGATCTGAATCTATCATAGGATAAGGGTTGTACGAACTGGCGGAGTTGTATGACTGTCATTCACACCCGTACGAACTGCACCTTCTAGCAGCAGACCTCATGGCAGGATATTTACACGACATGAAGCTTATGTAGAGTCAGATGTTCTGCTGGACTGTATTAAGAAGTCATTCCATTCCAAAATCTAGGGATAATTCATTTTACCCGTAGGAAGATCATTCTGATCCCGCAAGACACAACTGAACGAATGGAAGAGGGACACCGCAAACAGGGTAACATTAAATCGCCCCGGACTATTGATCAATATTCCTACGTTTTATTTCCTTGTTTTCCTGTTTATCATAAGGGAGTAGGAGCAATACTATCCAGATAGTCCTACAAGTAAGTTATTGGAGTGCACATAGATCCTCTGCATCGCATGGCCCTCCCAAAAAAAAAGCCACAATTTGTCCCCTGACCACTGGCAGGCTCTAGCTCGAGTCCGGCGCCACTCAAGAACCCCGGATTTTACAGGGGTAATCCTGCTATTCTCATCATTACTCACTGACTATGACGATCCCTTAATGAGGCAAAGCCCCGGCAAAGACTGACACGCGGGAGATCATCTGCCCACAAAGCATGATCGCGTCGTGGCAACGAACCCTTTGGGTATACCTATAGGTGTTCCATTCACAGAGTTTGGCTGTCGGCAGATGCTCTTCTTGCAGTGAAGATCGACAAATGTTAAATGAGCTAGTCTGAATAAAAGCGTCGCTGATCCATCCGGTTCGCACATTTCCCTAGCGTTAATTGTGAGAGGTCATTGTAACATTCTATCACAGGGTCCTGTCAGCCTGCCCTACTGGATTTGCCCATTATGAAGGCTAGCATCAAGGAAGCCATGGATATAAAGTTATATAGAACAACCTGAGTTCCTGAACAGACCCTTGCCGCTGGTGGACCCATAAAACCATTCAATCTTCCTATTAGATTTTGCTCGACACTCCCGAAAGAGCCAAGCCAAGTCAAACCAATAAAGCTCCTCAAACGGAGCAAATCCATCCTGTTTTATTCTTGAACAAACTTCATTGCAGCTACAAGCAATGGCCACTTTGAATTTTGCACTGGTCAATTCGACCGGATCAAGCTCGGTCTATGCATACATCACCGGACAAGCTCTTGATAACAACAACGCCCTTTTCCTTCTGCAGGCAGACGGCAGAACTGCCTACTACCCCACATCGCCCTCTGCAACCCTCACCTCGTTGAGTCAGGATTGCGCGATTCCTCTAGGAGCTCCTGGGAGTACCAAGACGGTTACTATCCCCCATATTGCGGGCGGGCGTATTTGGTTTGTGCGCGACGGCAAGTTGACTTTCTTTGTCAATCCTGGACCTGCGTTGGTGGAACCCTCGTCGTCAAATCCATCGGATCCAAATTATAATCTCTATTGGGATTTCTGCGAGTTTACTTGGAACTCTGCACAGCTCTATGTCAATATCACCGATGTGGATTTCGTGTCGCTTCCCATTGGTATTGCCTTGACGAATACGTCAGGGGTGACGAAGTCTGTACAGGGTCTTCCTTCCAATGGACTGGAAGCTGTTTGCTCTGGTCTTCGGGCACAGAATGCGAAGGATAATGCGGGATGGGATAAGTTGATCATCTCTAGAAATGGTGCGAATATCCGTGCTGTCTCGCCAAACAATGGTATTACTTTGAACAACTCACTTTTCAAGTCTTACTACGATGCCTACGTCAATCAAGTGTGGTCCAAATATTCCAGCACCACCTTGACGGTCAACACTCAAGCCGCAGCAGGCAATGTAACTGCCACTGTTTCGAATGGAAGACTCAACTTTTCGACGGGGGGTATCTCCTATGATAAACCATCCACAGCAGACATCTTCAGCAACAGTTCAGGGGCGTTCGCTGTCTCGGGCGATCCCACCAAGGACGCCATTACAGCTCGTCTTGCGGCGGCCTTTAATCGATCTACTTTATTGACCAATAACGTACAACCTAACGGGGAGGTGGTGTCTAACTATTATCTAAATGCCGTCACCAACCACTATGCGCGTATCTGCCATGCTACTACAATTAATAGTCGTGGATATGCTTTCCCATACGATGATGTGGGCCCAGATGGAGGCGTTGATCAGTCTGGCAGCGTCTTCGACTCAAATCCAAGATTATTGACTGTTACTGTGGGTGGTGTATCTACGGTTGCGAACAATCAAAGCGAAATCGTTCAGCCTAACAATGCACCTCCGGTTCCAGAGTGGTCCAAACCTAGCAAAGCACCCCCAATCCCAGAGAGACCGAGTCTTAACAATGCACCCCCGGTTCCAAAGAAGCCCGGTCACTTAAATGGACTTAAGAAGGTGTGGCATAAGTTTTCTGGCAATAACTGAGGGTCTGATGGATGATTTATTGCCACAATCCTTTAGTGCGAAGACTCGGGGTCTGTATTATGGTTTGAATAGCCCAGGTGCAGTGCAACTTTGGATGTAATGCTTGGATTTTACTATCATTACCGAATTGAGACGTTGCAATAGGATTTGTAAATTAACTATTCAAAGTTGTAAGGCTCTCTAGTAATGTCTTGTAGCCTACTACACATGGTTTTCCCAGAAGAGGACCACATCCATTATCTCAGGAGCCGGCGGCGGAACCCCAAGGCCTAGTGGAATGACAGTTCGACACATTGGACACGTACCACTGTTTGTGTTTCCACTCATTAGCCATTGACCAATGCAAGAGCTATGAAACCAATGCGTGCAATGGGGGACAAGGGATGTAATATACTCTCCAGGTTGAATATAGTCAACGCAGATCGGACAAGGTTCATCCGAGGTCTCCTGGATCAATTCTCGCTTCAATGCGCGATTGATCGCTAATTCTTGAGTTAATGCCTGATCTGTTAGTATTTGAGAAAATATCATTCCAATTGTTGATAGCAAATTCTCTTCAAAAGCAACATCTATGTTTTGAAACATTTTAGTCCAAGCATCGGCGTACTGTAAGAATTCAACAAATGTCGTATTAGGAAACATTCTGTGAGCCATTAGTTCTTGTATCAGTTCTATAACGTTATAAGTTACACGCCGGCGACCGAATTCGTCACATTCTAGGATTAATTCGATTATATCCCAAAGTTGTCGGTCCATGTAGTCAAGATATTCAGGGTTTACTCGCGCGTATCGAACTGCCATGACCAATGCCTCAATACATTTATCTTGCATAATCGCAGTGGGCCTGCGGAAAACTGCATGGGGGCCTCTTGCCACTGCTTGCTTGCTCAATAGAGCATTCAATCTACTAGTCTGTTGGTTCCACATTTCCTCGGCGCTGTCTTCACTGAGTCTTGGGATTTTGATTCCCACCAATCGAAGGAATCTGGCGTTTACGCTCGTCATTGTGAATGTTGTTATGATATGAGAGAGATTGGATTCATATGGAGCAAAGTGATTGGACCTCTTGCTGGAATTGTATCGCCTTAGCGTGAGAGCTCGGAAATGCGTGCATCTGTAGTGATGATAAATCATTACAGTGGACGTTTGTGCTCATTTATATCTGAAGATCGAGCTCATCGAGGGTCTAAGTTTATCTCAAACCTCGATTATACGCGACGACAAGGCTCTTTGATCTTGAAATGTCGGGTTTACATGAAAATGCATTCCGTGAACTTTCGAACCTCGAGAAACAAAGAATTGTGAAACAATCTTCTTTGAGCTCGAAGACATTTGTGACATTGTATGTCAAAGGATCTATCTTTTCTTTGTACTTGAATAGCCTTGTTAAATTCATGACAGAACCCGATTCAATTCAATTTTCACGGCCAATGGCAAAGTCCCAACAATAAAAGATTCTTCTTTATCAATGCATTGTTTCTGATGCGGCCATCACTCTATTTCCACCAGTAGTAAAGATATCCGTGGCCCTGTGCGAAGATTGAATACGCTGGGATTTGTCGTAGAGTATGACCTTCAGCGAAATTAACTAGTAAAATTGGAATGCTCGAAGCTCGACCCGGGTAGTTCACATGGATCTGATAATATCTAAGTATCCATGAGCAGGATTTGAGGGGATATTCGAGCTCGAATTGGATGTATTACCACCAATACGATCACCTGTGCAGAAGTATATTCAGAAGAATATAAATTTATTTCGGTACCACGTTTTCAAATATAGCTTGGCAGGTTTTGACTGGTTTCTAACATACTATGTTATTGCAGTAGTACTGCAATGTTGCTGCGATTGAAAATTGAGCAAGTTCCTGTATGTTTCTGTATAGTTCTGTACCAAAGTTGATCGATTGTTGCAAACCTATGTTTCCAAGTACCCGAGTGAACAATGGCTATTTAAATCACGATGATCCGCTCATTGATTGAATTTCTCTTGTTGTACCAATTGAGAGCCTCGCTTCTTCCTAATACATACTACATGAATGACGCACTGAGATAGTGCGAGAATAATTTCAGTTTTATCGTTCTATTGCAACAAACTCGACCCTCGATTTAGAACTTGTCGTCAGCTTCCTGTGAGTAATTATCTTCATTCACGGATCCGGTTTAAGAAAATCATTTTTGACATGTTTTCAAGAGTCTTTCTGCCGGTGTTGTACTTCAAGATCAATCCTCCGGCTAACAACTTGTGGCTTGGCGCGACAAAATGGCCCTATCAGACCAGGATTCCGCGGACAGCGCATGGAGTATTTCGGGCATCGGGACTCCAATTACCACCATCGGCCTCGACAAAGACAGAGATAGATGGGATAAATGGGACCGCCATTCCATGATGCCACCTTCCAACCAGTCTATTGGGCTTCCAAAGGGACATCCATGCCTCGATCATATTCCACGATTGGAAAGCTAGAGCAGAGAGGCATGTATCGCCAATGGAAGAATAAAAATGCTCGTGATTTTGGTTTCAAAAGGCCTTCTAGCTGCCATCGACAAGAATATCCCTTGATCTCCTTTCGACTCTGATGTAACTACTCTTCTTTAGCAAGAGGTCAGTAAAGAAGTTGCTGATGGCTACTGAGGAATATTTCGGAAGCGATGTTTGAACAAATCAAGTGCACAAAACAGCGTATTGTCTTTGCAGACGACGTTTGGAGCATTATTGAGGAAGTCAATAAGGGCCAAGGAGCATTTGATCATATCGTCCTGGTGCAGAAATTGATGAGCATCGAAATAACTTCGACATCCCCCTCTTAATGTTGTGAGTATTTTGACAACTACGTGGAAAATCTCATGAAAACTGTCAATGATTTCGTGGAACATAGGATCGAGCTTGACCCCTATGTAATCACTCTGTTTCTCCTCCGAGAGGCCAAAAAAAAGTCCTACCAAACAAGTGGATACGGTTATGCAGAAACTGTATCTTGCCAATAAAAGCACGACCGATTACGCTATGATATCCCTAGCTCTCTGGCGAAGGAGAACCAATTTTGCGAGATTGAAATGAAATAAATACATGTACAAACTTACTTGCTCTAAATGAAATTGTAATGGGAGATTGAAGCGAAAGAAGGCTTTCGTAACTACGTAAGTATTGCTTGTATACTGAGTGTAAGGTTTATCCTACGATTGGCGGAAATGGTCTAAATTCTTCTGCAATAGATCTAGGAAAGCTTTCAAATTCCGAAATCGCCTATAATACATTCGAGACTAATATGCTAATCTTGACTCCATGGGTTACCACAATTCATTGTTCATGCATCTTCCTTGAGAGCAATGTGGGCTCGGCATGCTGGACACAACCTAGGTCCCGTCCCTTGGCTCAGTAGTACATAATGGATACATCCTGTATGAAACCAGTGACAACAGAAGGGCTGTAGAACGGTAACCTCAGTTCCAGATCCTACATCCTCACGGCATATGCCACACTCCCCAACCTCTTCAGACTCAACCAGAGTATCAATGCATTTCCGAGGCAAATTGGCAATCGAACACTCCGCTGGTGTCCGAGGATTTTCAATTGGTTTCCATTGAAAGTACTCAAGCATGTACTCTAACTTTGGTGGCATATCTGGTATATCTTTACAGCGAAGCCATTGTGCAAATGCATGGATCAGCCACTCCGAAAGAGCGAAATCCGGGGTATGAATTAGAAGTCTCAACTCGACCATGTATTCCTGAACAACTAACCAAGGGCTTTCATGCGCTCTTTCATTTCGCCATTTAATCAGAGTCTCGAAGTAGTTCAAGGTTGATAGTGAAATGTTTCGCTGATATTTGTCCTCGGCTGACCATTCGATTATGTGCCAGAAGCGATATAACCACCATTCTGATTTCCAATCCTGGGCCTGACACTCCATAGATGCGTTGTCTAGCGCAGCCACGAAGGCTTTGCGATGGGCTGTGGGGACTTTGGCAAGAGTTGGACTGACCTCTTGCTCTCTGCATTGATTGATTCTTTGAGTGAGTCGCTTTGTTCGCTCCTCGAAGTGCTCTCCAAACCAAACTTCCATTGCCCTCACAGTTTGAGGCTGCATATACGGCCAGCATTCATCGTGCTCGGTGATGCTAGATGTACACTGACCCATGATGTTAGATAGAGACTTCTCGTCTTCTCGCTGTTAATCCTTAACTTTTCAATCAAATTCTTTATCCTTGTGGATCACCACGGGGTTTACGAATAGATATTCGCTGTATGTTGCTGAATCTTGATGAAATGGTATGTGTAAAGGCTTCGAGAATCTCTCGAGGTTCTGAATTTTTGATGAGGGCCTAATACCTCGACAAAATCTAAGCTACTTTATATCTTACCCCGGTTGAACTGAAATTAGGCCTTGGAGATAATATGCTTTGTAGTTTTGACGACGTCAACGAAGCCTTTGATACAAAGAGCCTTGTTATCATACATCAATTATGTGCTAACCAGGATGAATGCCATTGTACCCCTTTGATTCCTTTTCGAAATCAGTTTTAACTCAGTTCTCACTCTCTTTATCTACCAAGGCCCAACCTCAAGCGTACTAGTCCGTACTAGGATATACTCCCGTCAACTTTGCATTTGTCTACGTATTTTAGGGGAAATTATGGTACAGACGCGCTCGAACTCGGTTTTCACCACTTTACTGTCTTCGATTCTTTTTTAAACTTAGAATGGCACATCTCTCGCGTTGCCAATGATGATTTGCCACAGGTTGGATACTTGGGCACATTTCCATGCAACTGCAAGCTGCTACAGACAGGGAATAGCATGCATCAATACCTTATGAACTGGTTACGGCCAACAGAAAAGCGAGGCTGAGCACAGCATAAGCCCAACATTACTCTATTCCTAGCCATGTTATCGGGCTGCGCCCACCTTGCTTGCCTTCCTGTCTCCGTCTTGATTTTGTATAAAATGCTTTCTTTTCCTCCTCATTTCTCTCTTACTTCCTATACAACCCAATGCTCCTGACACAGTAATCCACCACATCACTATTATCAACACACTTTGAATCTTCGCCATGGTTATCTTCATGCATCTCCCCTCGGACGAAGAAATCGAGGCTTTCGAGAATTCGGTTCTCGGAAATTCCTATCGTTTTACCGACCGAACTTTGATTCGCGAGGCTCTTCAAGGCCCTAGCATCTTCAACCACAGCGGTCAACAGACCCTTGCATTGATTGGCGATGCGACACTCCGCCAGTTTCTCGTTGATCAAGGCCGAGAGAGGACCAAAACTCCGGGTAAGCCCCCTTCCCTTAACATTGACTATTTTGCACGTATGCTAAATATGGTGTCATCAACAGGAGAGATTCAGAACGTCATCACAAAAGTGGCCTCTAATGAAAACCTCTATGACAGGGGAATTGCCCTTGGAATTGACCCTTTCATCGTGAAGAACCCGGGCCAGTGGGGCATGACGGCCGGAAAGAAGGCCATGCCTACCACCATGGAAGCCATAATTGGCGCAGTTTATTATGATTCCGCCAAGAATAGAGGTGACGTCGAAAGAGTTCTCACTGCCCTCGGCCTCGCCTGGCCTGAGTAATCATGCCCCTCCCTTCAATCGTGTTACTTGTTATGGAGGCACCAAGAAGCCTCAATGAGGAGGAAGGGGGGATCCCTTGCAAGGCTGAACCATTTTCATTCAGCAGTGAAGTGGCATGGGAAGTGACCTCTATGTCACAGCACTATTGAATGAGCCTTGTACACTTTGTAATGGATCCTTCTTGTCCTCTCATTGTGGCTTCCCTATGTCTCCATAGCTGGGAAGTATACCATGAAGACCACTTTTCAGGCAACTTGGAGACAGAGGAATGGAACTAGCGATTCATGAGATAGTCACTTATCAATATTGAAAAATGAAAGTAAAGTAGTGGCACTGAAAATACCTCCACGGGTAGTAACTTCTTCATCTACAATATTTAGAAGTATCCAGAGCCCTAGCTGAGCTCTTTGGATCTCAACCAATTGATCCTCGGTGAGAAATTCAAGATTCAACATCCGGCCTTGCCCCAGCACAGCATGGTTTCACCGGAAACCGACGATAATTCAGAGATAAGAATGGTTACACCCTTTACCCTGGGCTTACTGTTACATCCACGTATATGCATACATAACCGGTAATTGCAGCCGGAGGAGAACCTAAGGATGCTGCCCTTTTTAAGAAATACAAATCATGGGAATTGCTGTGCGAGGTTGGTGAGATAAGGGAATTTAGGATAGTTCTCTATATGCCATTGAGTATCCGTGTAAATTAATCCAGCATTCAGTCATCATTTTCATCATATTTTGCTGTATTCAGTCTCTTCAGCTATTTGAAATGTGGTGAGTGACTGATTCCCGATTATATCACGGATAAGCTGCAATTTTGAAGTAGGGAGTTTTGGAGCCATATTATGAGTCTTGTATGCGGTACTGACAGATTATGGCGAAAAGAACACTCGTTTTGGCGAGAAATTAGGCAAAATATTTGTATACAACAATTTCATATACAGTATATCGGATATTGTATGAATCCGTTATGTAGGTTACAAAATCTATTCTTGAAACTGGAGGATCGACGCCTTAGCCCTACTCTGATTAGCGTGTTTCATATTAGGGCTTGGAGGTTCAAGTCGAAGAGTGTAATGGTGAACCTGATTTCGACTACTACTGCAACTTTTGTATTCACATCCCCAATGAGGGGATCCCAATGCTTCATATTAGTATCATCAGCGCCTCTAAGAGCAGAAACATATGCCCCATGAGCGAGAAATGTTTGATCTTTTACGGGCGCCATTTCGAGTATCTCGATATCTCCAGCACTGGTTGGCATCTATATATATAATATATATCTGCCTGCGGATGATGAGTAGCAAGGTTGCTACTATTCATAAGACGAACTTTTGATAGCGCTCACAGTGTGAGCACTACCTCGGAAATCTATGGATCTTCACGGGGCAAAACCTTTGGAGAGTAATGGATATTATCCCAGCATATATTGAACGATTGTGCTAGAGGGGTTGGAAATAAATATGGTTGTGACCTCACAACCTTGGTTGGAACCTTACGAGGCAGCGAATGGCTGTGAGTGGGCTAACGGTTTATCAAAGTTGTTCCAAACTTAGTCTTAAATATACTAGTTGTCTAGCTACTAGTGGATTAATTGATCTAACAGTAAAAAACAAGCCTACTAACAGCATTTTATATGTAAACAACGCAGAACACGAGCAGGAAGTGGAAATGTATTGTGACCTGTATGTCATACCCCGAGATATAACTAGCTCGTAATTTGCCAACACTAGTAAACGGACCATGTCTTCTACTACGAAGCAATTGTCTATTCACCTAATTGAGATTCCTTGCTCAATCTCTTCAATGTTCGCTCAAAGCTGAAGAGAAAGATATCCAGGTCATTATCATCATCATCCGACGTTGCATCGGCATCTTTTAGATTTTCCGACGGGGATTGAGGAAGATATTGGTCAGAAAAGCACTTCACTAGCTGACCTAACAATGAGTAGACAAATCCGAGCAGCATGATAGAAGCAACAGCTATGATTGAAGTTAGTCCAAGCTCTATAAACATACAAGTAAACAATATGTCACTTACTTGTTAGTATTCTGAGTGCATCGTCCTGATGAATCATACTGTAGTAATGAAAAGGATGACTTCTCACTTTGAGGTTGCCTGTATGCCTTGAATTGAGAGATTTCAAGTGGATTTTTTGGGTCGAATTCGCTAGGAAATTGTAGTAGTATCAATCGGATTGCTACTAAAGTGCAAATGATGAATTCAACTATAATTTGAAGTGCTCTTAGGATGAGCAATATCACATTGGTGCAATATAATTTGATATTTATAGCTCAGGAGACACTAGAAATGCATTACAGTGTCTCATATATCTAGATAAACCTTTCAAGCTGTGATACAATACCAACTACTGATAACAGCTGTCTCGCTGCTTGAACAATGACAATCTCCAACTTCCATTCTGATACGCAGATAATTGATTGGCCTCTTCTGAGACCGTTCTAGATTCCTCAAAGGAGTACTGCACGATATGAATGAAGATGCGCTGGTTTAAAGAAAGCATCCCGAGACAAGCGCATTGTCTAATAGGGGTTCTTTGCTGCTTTTGAGACAGGATGTTTCTGCAGTACCATCAATGACGCTATAAAATAGCTAATATGGAAATATGTTACTAGATATGATGAGCATAGTATGGCCTCAAGTTGAGTTGAATGTCATTGACTATGTATCCTATACTAGGTGCAATTCTAGTATGATGTTTGTAAGTTGACATGCTGAACTACTTGAAGTAGTTCAGCAAGTATAAATTATACTGAAGTATCACTGTAGTTTCTATATAATCCATCTTGGACATATCATTCTATATTCACAAGATATTACAGCTCTGAATAATAATTCCATCCACTAGAGAGAATGTTGATATCTTTCTGACGGGTATACATTGTAGTGAGTGGATCCCCAATTGCGGAATGAACGCTGATTGGCCCGCGCGCCCAAACATTCCCGCCTCCTCAAAACAAACCAGGCCTCAAGTCTTTAACTTCTCTCAACTTCAACTTCACTCTTCATTTCCTCCCAATTTACCCTGTTTATCAAAGGGTAACCCTTGCTGATTCTTGTGATGCCTCGGGACTTGAGTCTGACCATGTCGGATTTTGACCCTGAACACGAGGCTTTGGCATCTACCCGCGAGTTCCACATGGACGACGAGCCAGACTTTGCAATCAACACTTCCACTATCGACCGCGCTTTTCCCGACTTTTCACAATTATCACCTTCGGATGAAGACGAACACGAAGTACAAGCAGAGGATGAGTTCTCGGATCACGATCTGTCTATGGAGATGGGACGCGGTGCTGGTAAGCCGCGTCGCGTAGACGATTCGCGCGACTCCGTCATGAGCTTTGAGAATAGTGTTCGATCCTCCTCGCCGGCCGTGCGTGTGGAATATCCAACCCCCCAGAAGCAACAACAACCAGTCCGCAGCTCGACAAGACGAGCTGTTAGCGAGAACCTCCGCAAAGACGCTCAATTGCGCCAGGCAACCCAGGCTCAAAAGAAGGCCATGAGCCCACAAGTTTCAAAGGCTCAACAACGCGAGCAGCGTCGCACTCTATCTGATATGCACGCCAAGGTGCGGGATTCATACGACGGTTCATTCTTGGGCGATGAACGACCAGTTCAACCACAGGCAAATTCGCGATCGACGCGTTTTGCCAATCCAAATCACTCCCAAGAGATTGCCGAGGCTGTGGAACGTGCATCCCGTGAAGCATACGCGAAGGAAGTGCGCAAATCTGGAAGCAACAGCAATGCAGGAACTCCGCGCAAGACCAACTCGGCTCAGGCTCACAACAATCAACACACCCAAACCAACACAATGGGCGATACGATGACTCGCAACTCTTTCCTCCTCCCCGACCTTCCCAATATCTCTGAACTTGTATCTGGCGTGTACGAAGATGGAAGCCCCGTCTTTCCACGTCAATCAAAGTTGCGATCTACACGATTTGTATCACCTCTCCATGACGACGCGACCAACTTCTCGATGACGCGTGAACACATGCCCCTCGACTCTATTCCTATTCCCGACGACGAGAAGGCATTGTTTGTGAACTTGCGTCTTCTGCAGGATAAGGTCGCTGAGCTTCAAATGTTCAAGTCTGACGCAGAGAAGCGCTTGGAGAATTACCGCGCTGAGAATGCAGCGCTCAAGGCAAGCCGATCACGACACTCTGATAAATACGAAGCCGATGACGGCGAATATAAAAAGAGCTCCAAGCGGCTTGCCAGTGAAAACCAAAGTATGTCTCGAACGAATGGTGCTCATCATTCACACAAATTTGCTAACTTCCTCTCAGAACTCGAAGCAGCCAACATGGCATTACAAAACCAGCTCGACATTGCTGATCGAAAATCTCAAGTCCAAGAAGCTGCAGTTAAGCGCCTGAACCAGGATCGTGAATCCGCCATCTCACAGCTGGGGGTCGCTTACTTGGAAACCCGTGAGCTCAAGGTGGAAAATGAGGCCTTACGACAGGAGAACATGGATCTGAAGTCCCAACTGTCTCGATTCTCCGGACGTAAGGATCGTGAACAAGACACCGGTGACTCGGAGGAGATGTCCAGCGCATCTGAGGTCGATGACAGCCAAGTATACACAGAGCGCAGCGGAGATATGAGCCGGAGTACGCGTGATTTGACTGCTCGAAGCACACGCTCCAACTCCAAGGGTAGACGCAACGACACCTCGCGCGCCAAGGTCTCTACTCAAGTCGACAAAGAAATTTCCCGACTTGAAAAGGAACGCGCTGACGATGCCCTCTTCTCCCTCGATGTCCCCACCCCCAAACGACCATCTGGATCGAAGAGGGTTCGATCCTCTGATCGTGCACCTGAATCGAAGAGCTCCAAGAAACAGCCAAATACCAGCAAGCAGCGCGTGAAGCGCGTGGTTGTTGAGGATGTTAGTGGCCCCGTTGAGACAACCGAGCAAAGCAGGGTGCCATCTGATGCGGATGACTTGACCCTGCTGAGCGTCATCGATGTAAGTACAAACGCTTTATACGCTATCCTCACATTTTGCTAATATGGACAATCACAGGAAAATGAGATTTCTCGTCTCCGAAGGACCTTGGAGGAGGAAAGAATGATGCGCAAACAGCGCCGCTCAAGCGCCCCGAAAGACTTGACAGGAAACGAGACAGTCAACTCCACTCGCCAAAGCATCCTGAAGACAACTCTTCCCCGAAAATCATCTCTTCGCGAGCCTAAGCCTTCCATTCCTCGACCCGCGTCGGCTACTGGCGATCTGACCACTCGCTCCATTGCGACCAACGAGGGAGATGAGAGTCTAGTTGTCCCCACTGCTGAACGTCCTCGCCGTCACTCTGATCATTCAGTCGCCTCTGTAGCTTCTGCGGCGCAGCGCAAGAAGCGTGCGGCGAAGGAAGATATGACCTCCGCCTTTATTCTCCCCGATATCACCCTCAGCCGCGCAGACCTTGCTGCCAGCAACCCGACCCGTCTACCGGAGTCGGCCCAACGAGCTCTTGATGATATTGCCCAGCACGATGGCAAGAACTGCACTGTGTGCAAGAATGTCCTACCCAATGACGGCCAATGTGATCATGAACCCGTCAAGGTCCCCCAGCCCATCCCCGTCTCTGAGCGCATGCCCGAGCCATCTGTACATAACCCCGAGCCTACCATCAGGCCGTCCCAGCCACCAGCTACTGCCCTTGCCAATGTGCTGAAGGCCCTTGAGGACGAGCTGTCTCATCTGAAAATGCAATTGGCCGGCTACCAAAGTGCCTACAACAAGCTGGATGCATCTATCTCCAAACGTCAGCGCAAATCTCTCCTGGAGAAGGTGGAGACCCTGGTCCGTGAGGTTGACCAAAAGTCCGACCAGATATACGCTCTGTATGATGTTTTGGAAGATCACAAGTCTGGCAACCACTTGACCGAGCAAGAAATGGAGCAGACACTGGAGTCGATTGGTGTCGATATCACAAAGTCAGTTGATTTGGATGAAGAGTCCGAGCTTCCTTGGGAAGGTATTGAGAGCACTGCTGAGTTGACTGGCCGTGCTTAGTGATTGATTGCTTGATTCTTCGATAACCCTTGTAGCTTGTTCGTTTGGCGTGAGTATGCAATGCATCTGCTTTTATGCCTTGCCTTACCCTATGGCGTTTTGGTCAATTCAAGCGTGTTCCATAGTTTGAAGCTGTAATAAAATTGATATTATCGAATCAAATGTGTTATTCCTTATAATTCAGCAACTCATAGATGGGTACCTCAAAATAGGTCATATAAATCATGATACGCCGCCGCTATGCTCTTTATAATGCTCTATCTACAAGCCAGATTGAAAGGTTATCATTGTTTTACATTCCCCGCAGCAATAGCTGCTCCTTCAGTAGCAGCAGGTTGAGAAACCTTGTCGGCATCCCTTTTCGACACTTCATCCTCAACAAAAACACCAAGTCCAGCAAAGGCTTCGAGCAGAGTACGCGAGTAATATTCACGCAAGTCGTACCCACCAGCCGAAGCTTGCTGATTTTGACGCTGCCTCTCCAAGTACGAAGAAGGATAGGATTCCTGAAGAGTGAAATAATCTCTCTTTTCCGGAACCAACCCCATAAATGGATCGTATGGCTTCTCCGGTTCGGGCGTCTTGATCTTTCGTAGACCCTTGATTAAACCCGAATCAGCTGGACCGACAGCCGCAGGCGTAGCAGCACCCCCACGTTTAGTCTCACTTCCACGGAGAGCAGCTTGTTTCTGCCGAATACGATCCTCCTCACTGCGTCGGGCAGATGATTTCTTAAGGTGGACTTTACTTCCTTCTCTGGCGATTGCACCCGCATCGGCTGACGTCCCGGCAGCAAGACGGGTGAGGAAATCTTCGCGTCCAGCCTGGAGTTCACGGCGTTCGTTCTCATATTCCTGACGAGCGATCTGGCGGCGGCGTTGAGCTTCTTCTTGTTCTAGGGTCATGCGGGCTTGGAAGGAGGTAGCTTCTTGTTCCTCTAGGGCTTGATTTGCGCGAATTGATTGTTCGTTTTCGAGGGCGTATTGTTTGAGTTGAGCTTCTGTTTTTGCGACGTCGATGCGGGAGACTAGATTGGCTATCATTTCTTCTCTTTGTTCGAGGAAATCGTCGTAATTTCGTTTTGTGTCGAATTCTTCTTCTCGTCGGTTTAGACTGATACAACTCGTTAGCAAAATTCATTCTTCACAAAGAATTTGAAGCAGGAAGTTGTAGCTACGCACATGTGCATCACGCGTCGTCGAATATCAACCTCTCTTTCCACGCCGATATCTTCAAAGGTTTGTGCGCGGAAACGGTTCTTTCGTAGAGTCTTTCGGCACCCAGCGACGGGGCAATTGGACGGACCGGAAGAGAATATGCGGTCGACGCAGGATTCGCACATTTTATGGTAGCATTCCGGGTTGATGAGGAATCGCATGTTCGGGTTGAGGTACCGCGAGGATTTGCAGACGGGGCAGACCTCTGTGTGATTGGGTTAGTTCTGTATCAATCTAACATGCGGGGCAAAGACAAACCATCTTCATCTCTGCGATCAACCGCCTGTTTGGATGCCATGGCGAGAGTATAGACGAGTTACTGGAGACTGAAAGCATATTCCAAGGTGAGCTGCGGCGATGACGGATGATCATAAAGTGCTCACCGCCCTTTTTTCCGCCTGGACTGCATTGTAAAGCGCAGTGTTGAGAAAGCCAGCATGACTCTATTTTCTAAGTAATCCCAGACTTGACAAAGAGGTCTCCTCGAAGACTTGATCACCTCAAATGGTGCCCCAATATTTATAGCCAAATACTCAATATCTACGTGATCTAGTAAATGTTTAAAAGTACACAGCACCTTTCCTCTTTTCTGCCGAGCGGCGATAAGCGCGGGTTCCACCAGTCCCACTTTTTTTCCGGCGCGCCGCGCTTTTTCTTTTTTCTTTTGGACTTTGCTATTTTGCCCCTCCTTCGTTTCTCTTCACATCTTACGACGACCTTCGTTGTAATATTCAATATACCAAAGAGGACCTTCGCTGAGTCCTTTGTCCCTCAACACCATGGGGATCCCCAATCATGACCTCAACGAACTAGAGCAACGCCGACTAGCTCTCGAAGATAACATCTCCCAGCTCCAAAAATCACTTTACCACTGGCGAACCTGGGAAGCCGAATACGATGGAATCTGTGAGGAGATCAAGCACCTCGATGCGAATGCTTCTACAGAAGACTTCCTTGCGGTGGGCAGTGAGTTTGGAGGAACCTTGGTTGACGAAGAAGAAATGAGGAAGATTTTGGGCTCCCAAGGCGCATCCCGATCACGAGCGCAGGTCGTCGATCTTCTTGGTCGAAGAATCGACTATGTGAAGCAAAACATCTCTACTCTTGAGAAGAGAGTCCAAAATGCGGAGGCTGAGCTACACGCTCTGGATGAGCAGGACCGGGTGCCCACTGAAGGTGCTGATTTTCCTATGCGAGAGATCATGGAGCAGCTGGATGACGATGGAGAGATCGTATCCAGCTCGATCAATACGCCAGGTGATCAGGCCCCGGAGCTACTGAACGTGCTAAAACAAGTTGGAGTTCAGAATATTCCAGAGACTACCCAAACTCAGCCTGCTCAGAACAACGGTTCCGCCACTGCAAATGCCCCAGCGGATGAGAAGTCTGACGAGGCACCGGCCGAAGCATCCACAGCACAGCATACCCACTCTCCGGATTGCCCCGTGCATGAGCCAGAGGCAAACGGTGTTGTGGAATCCGACGACCCTGATCTCGACCGACCCGTCTCACTCGTGACGCCCGAAGACCGTGAACAACCTCCCGTCACTGATATCGATGAATCACCCGAGGATGCCAGACTCCGCCGAGAAATGCTTCAATACGGCATTGATGAAGTAGGTGCTATAGTCGCTGAGCTAGAGATGGACGAGGAAGGAAGTGAATTCTCGCTTGACGGAGACGACGATTATACATTTGATTCGGATGATGAGGAGGATGAAGACGAGTTTGGCCGCTCACATACTGTGTTGTCTGAGGACTATCACCAGCAAATGCGCGAATTGGAAGCCAAGCTAAATGCGCGTGGAATGTACAACATTGGCAAAAATACCGAATCTCTGCCGGAGGAAATGCGTCAGGAGATTGAGAACCCTCCAGCCGTGCAAGAACCTCAATCCAATGACGTGGGACCTTCTGATAAGGGCAAAAAACCGAAGAAGCGGGTTGCCTTTGCAGAGAATCTTGATATTGCACCAGCGGCTGAACCAGCACCCGCCGCAGCGGAAAAGAGAACACTACCTTCGAAACAGCCAGATGTCACTGTTCTGTCGGATGCGATTGTCGAACGAACCGAGCGTGCTCCAGAATCTCAGCCAGCTGTGAGCGATGCCCCCAAGAAGGTTTCACGATTTAAGAGTGCACGAGCAGCTGCGACTCCTAGCGATGCAGCGACTATCACAAACGCAGAAACTTCCTTGAAGCCTTCTCAGTCACTTGATGCTCGATCTACTCGCAAACAGGCAAACGCAGTTCCAGCCACCACCCCTCCTGCTTTATTCCCCGCCACACCACAAGAACCCAAACCGTTCTCAACCCCCATCGCCGATCCCACTGAAGACTCCTCCATTCCTCGACCACCACAAGGCAAGACCCTAGCCGACAACTTGGTTGAGCGTGTCGTGAAGCCTGGGCGTGCCGCGGCCCCTGAACCAGATGAGCTGGACGAAGAAATGCATCTTCGTGAAATCGCCTCGGAATTCTACAGGGCTCGAAACCGCAAGATTAAGGAGCAAGGGGGCTTCGTCAATGAGGAAAATGATACAGAATACGAGATTCGCGAAGGCGAGACCGAGCCCAGGCGCATCAGTAAGTTCCGTTCTGCTCGTATGAAATAAGTTGCTGGTCTTTCATTTGAGATATTCGACATCTTTGGTTGAACAATTTATACCCAATATAAACCGATGGAATTTGATACAACATTCTCCTCCTCGCCCTACGCGTAGTTCTTGGAAATTTCCACTCTCCAGACGACCTCTTTGTCTTTTCTTCGTTTCTTCACTCAGTTACTCTTCATCATTCCTCTACTATACCCTCTGCTTTTTTCATCTCACAGGAATCTCACCTGCTGCGGCTCACCCGCAACAAGTGGTTCTATCTTACAATGGTACGAACCACGTCGTGAATTCCAAGATCAAAACATGGCACAATTCTCTGACTGGGTATCCTTCGAATCTCTCGTCATTCAGGTCCTGTCGAACTGCAGAACCTGTCTGTATTGTGTCTAATGATACTTACGGCCATCTTTTGTAGGGACGTGGGACTGATGGGAAATTTGAGCTGGTGGATATGCGGTTATTTTAACGTCTCGACATTGCGGATGCAATCTGTTTTTCTTATAGTGAGAATTGAAGATACTCAGTTTTAGTTGACATGGTTCGATAATCACTTGCCTCAGATATAATAAAGTACTCAAATATATCATCACACATGGAGCCCTCCATGTGTGATAGATTCTAAATATGCAAATACTGCCAATAACCAATTCCAATTTCATAGTAGCGAGACAATACTACAACTTGAACTTGTAATACAACTACTGATAGCAATGCCATTTACATATTAGTGTTACAAGGTTTACTTCACATGGTCCAAGTGCATATTTATTCCAGTCATCAAGTGTCATAAAACATAAACAGAGTCGTTACAATGTAGTCCAAGACGATGCATCACTAATTGAATCCCCGCGCGACGCACATAGAATGTTAAAGCGCATTCCAAGCCCAACAACAAGGATATGTGCAAGTAATGCAAATATTTGAATGCGAACGTTATGAACACCAAGTGAGACAGCGGCCAGAATGACGAGCGGGTATAGAACCCATGCATTCACGGCCAATGGTGAGCATGGATGAAATGCGGAGACAACCTTCAAAAGGAATAGTGAAAGTTGTAAGCCCGGGGAGGAAATCGATGTAATGAAACTGATATTTGGGAAACGGCTGGGTGGTGGTGGGAGAAGGTGTTGTGAACGAGGTGGTGACGACGACGACGCCGTGGGTGTGGGCGTCTCTTCGTATGAGTGTCTTGTTGGCGACTCAGGCGGCGATGCAACAGAGTGCCGTTGTCGTAGGACTATATTTCGATCCGGACTTAGTGATGGTCGACCTTCAAGCACGGCATCTGAATCCGGCGTCCTGCTGCTTCCGGAAGCCGAGCCATTTGAGTCAAACATCGAGTCACGGCGATATCCCATTTGATTACTGTGCGGATGTAGCTTTTTGGTTGGTGATAAAGCACGCTCCATGGACGGTTGTGGGCTGTCTGCTGGATGGATTCGAGATCCGCCGGGCAGGTCGGGACTGATCGAGCTGCTTCTTTTGAAGCGGAAGCTTTCGGTTGCACCTGCTTGGATCCCATTAAGAACCTCGTCGGCTGTGGGTCGTCGTTTAGGATCTACAGCAAGTAGACGCTCTAGAAATGTATAAAGCTTTTCGGGGAGATCAGGTCGGCGTCGGCGTGCATTATCGAATCCGGTCCAACCAGTGATTTCGGCGCGAAGCTGATCGAGATCCTCGTTTTCTTCGTGGATGATGTCGGCACTAGCATAAGGGAGCTCTGCAAAACAAAGAAAGTAGAGAATCATCCCGAGAGAGAATATATCCGATTTGAAAGTGAAGTTGCCGAATGGACCATCGGGGTAGTCTTGACGAAGCACCTCAGGCGCACAGTATGATACTGTTCCCGTAGCGCCGGTCGATTTCCGGATTGCGTCTTGCTGCTGGACTTCGCCGAAGTCGCTGACGAGAACTCGAATTCCATCGCTTGTATCGTGGAGAAGACAGTTGTTGGGCTTGAGATCACGATGGATGTAGCCATTCATGTGCAGATGCCGAAGTCCCGAGGTGATATCGCGGAAGAAGGAATAGATCTCGTCTAATTGAAGGATGCGAGGGCCTCCCAAACCAGCCCGTGGCTCGGGTTCACCTCTTGATTTGCGCCGAAGTCGGTCTTTGAGCTGCTGTGCAGTACTCGATGTTTGTACAGACCCATAAATGTAATTATGTAGATCGCCGGCATTGCAGTACTGTTGTAGAATGAAAGCACATGCCACTGGAGGGCCAAATGTACTGATCTTTGCGTTTTCTAGCCACACATGACGGTATGAAACTAGGTTCTGGTGTGAGAGATGTTGGAGGAGTTGGACTTCACCAAGTACTTTCTCCAGCCACTCATGGTCATCGCCAACGGGAACACGTTTGCAAGCATAATGGCCGAGGGAGACCCCATCTAACATATGCTTTACAAGCAATACAACGCCTTTCCCACCCTTCCCAAGCTCTTTTTCTTCGACGAAGAACCGTTTGAAATAGTCCTGACTAAAGGCTGCAGAGGAGATACCCTGCGGCGGAGCGGGTGCCGGTTGTGATGGAGCGCTAGTGATACCACGCGGGAGAGCAGGTTGAACGAGACGACGACGGGGTGACGGAGGACGTGACGAGCTGGCTGAGCTTGGAAGGCTATTATCCAGCATGCGAAAGTAGTTAGGATTGACGAATTCAGCCTCCGGGTCAGAGGTTCCACGATGCCTGCCCCTGCTACTATCTCTCATGGGACGGTGGCACCAGGGACAGTCCGCGAACTCCAAATTTCCCTCATGGGCATCGGCTGCATTGCGCAAGGCTAGCTGTTGAGAATCTCTGTCCAGAACCACCAGCGAATCATTGTGTCGGCTATACAGTGTAGTTCACCGTTAGTCATATGACAGAGGGGATGAAGGAGGTAAAGACACGGATACGTACAGGACAACATCGAGGTTTCCCCCGTTATAAGGAATCATAGACATATCGTCCGGCATAACTCTCTGCACATTGCGGTGAGCAGCAGAAAAGCCAAGACGATTTGGCGTAGCGCGTGCAGCTTGACTTGCACGAATTGGAGAAGATGACGAAGTGATACCCCACGCGGGCGGTGAGTGACCCCGGACTCTCCAGTAGTATACTACCAGTGGTATCCTACCAGTGGTTGTAGATCACGACTTAATTGAATGAATTAAAACATAATTAGTAGATGCCTTTCAATGTCAATATATCGGTAGAAAGTCTGATACCGAAAGTGTTAGGTGGAAGTGGTGCCAGTGGAATTCTTCAAGTTGACCTGAAGATGGATTTGAGGGTCGGTTTATGCAGCATGGATATATATTACGAGGGCAGTAGAACCACACATCATCCCCGACAGTCCAACCACTACCTAGTGTACCTAGTGGTACCCAAGGGCTTGGGTATTGCTTGAAGGGTCATTATAGTATCATACGAATATATTACAAATAATCAATCATAAGAAAAATATATTTTATTGGGCTCCTTCGAGGATTGGGTATCTCAAGTTGGACGAGGTCGTCCCAGTCAGGTCATTTGATGCCAGACTGTGTGTTGGACTGGGCCAGGATAGATCTAGCCATCAATCATTCTGGGATCATCTTGGATTGCGCTGGCAATCCAGGAACATGGCATATGATCAAATGCTGCTGATAGGGTGTTTCCACCCGATTTCATGCAGATCTCAGACACCTGGGCCCTTCCAAAATGGAGACGAGCCCAGCTGGCAGTGGGGTGGTGGGCATGAATGCATCCTCTGTCTTTCAAGAGTCGCAACCCATGATGCGGTGACAAAAGTCCATAGACTGGATATTGGGATTGTATCCGCGGGCGGGTTAGACCCTTCAATCCTCTTCACCACTCTCGACATCACTGACTTCCAGGTTGGCAATGGAATCATTGTCGTCGTCATCGTCGGCTTCGCCTTCGTTAAAACCTTCGAACTCGGGCCCAGAAGACTCTTCCCCTGATTCCGCCTCTTCAGCTGGCTCATCGGTCTTCTCATCGATCTTGCGTTTACGACCCATCTCACCCAGGCGGCCTTGACGACCTTCAATCTTCTCATCTTCGCCATCAGCCTCGCCGTCAGCGGGCTTGGGAGGAGGCGTGAACCAGGGAATCTTGCCGCGTAGGAAGTCATTGATGACCATCTTGGCCACACCATCCAGGTCAGGCTCTCCGCCCTTGAGCAGGCGACCTCCCTTCCGGGCGAGCCGGCTCAGGAAGTCAATGGCATCGGAGGGTTCCTTGATACCATAGGTGCGTTCCAAATGACGGGGCTGGACACGTCGGAGAACAGCAGGGATATACTGCTCTGGGTTTTCAACGTTCTCCACACGGCAGACGCCACGGAGCAAGATGTCCTCCTCGGTGTCATTCTGGTTGGGAGGAACCACACCAGGGCAATCGATGAGGTAGATTCTCTTCATCAGGGTCACGTACTGCCACACCTTGGTTTCACCGGGGATGGGAGCAACGGTGCAGACCTTCTTCTTACGAAGAGTGTTGATGATGGAAGATTTGCCAGTGTTGGGGTAACCAATCAGACCGACAGAAATTTGCTTGCGATCAGAGTGCAGAGAAGAGAACTGACGAAGCAGCTGGATCAAAGAGCCCTTGCCGAAAGAGTTGTTGATCGAGGCATGCATGGCGAGAGTTGGGTAGTCCTTGGATAGATTGCGAACCCAAGCGGCCTGGTGTCAAATGCGAGTTAGCATATTGTAACCAAAAGAGACAATTGAGTGAGAAAATGCAGAAATGTGTGGGATGTTACTAAGAGTTCTACCACTGAGCCACCAAAAAAGGCAGAGGCAGAACTCAACTCAAAAACAAAACACAGCCGTCCCTTACGACAGGCCTTCAAGACGAAGACCCATCAACCTAGCTTCAGAAAGAAGTTCGGTGCGGGACAGTGTTGATCTACCAAAGCTGTAACAGACAGACCTCCATTGAGCAGAGCACGACATGAGTCGTAGGAAGAAGCCTTGACTTAGCGATGGAACGGCCGAGGCCGAAGGGAGAAACAAAAGCAAAACACAAAGAGATCAAATAACGCAACAAGCAAAGCAGATGGATGGCAGAGTGTAGGTAAGGGACGGGTAGTAGAGGATTGACTTACAGCAACACCAGTTGGGACAAGATCACACTTGTTCAGAACGAAAATGAGATGCTTGTGAGGAGCCTCCTCGCGAATATACTTTTCAATACTGCGGCAACGAGTGCCATCAGGATCACGGGCATCAAGGACGTGAATTACCACATCAGAGGAATCAATGACCTTGTACAGTTCGTTCCAGATGCGCTTGCTTTGACCTTTAGAGAAAACCGACTCGCGAGCGGTGGTAAGAGAGCTCTCATTGGTCTCGCCAACGTCACCAGCAACGATAGGAGTACCGTCGTCGTGTGTGCCGTGCTCAAGTCTGTCATTGTAGGACTTCTGCAAGTTGGCAGTCTCGCCAGCGAGATCTTCCAGAGAAGATACGCCTAGCTTGACGCGCTTGCGCTGGGCCTTGGGTCCAAATGTGTCACCGAACGGGTTGTTCTCAATCTCCATCTTTGCTTGATGTTGCTTGAGACCATTCACATTGTCATTGTCCCGAATCAAACTCATGGGGAGCTTGTTGGTCTTGAGAAGAACCTGGTAAGGATCGGAGGCACGCTCCGCAACAGCCTCACGGAATGAGGACAGTGCTTCTTGTGAGATCACTCGAGTGTTGCCGAACCATTTACGGTTGGGTTCGATACGAGCGACGGGAGCGTCACGGGATTGGTAAGAGGCAGCGACGGTGATGTCTCCTTGAGCGTTTCGTCGAGCTTTACCATCCTTGAACATATTCAGATGCTTGACCTTCTTCGCGGAACTGGACTTCATCAGACAATGGCCATTGAAAAGCTCGTAGCTATAGCTAGCTAGACTTACCGATAGAAGTTTTCACCTTTCGTCCTCACGTTTCCCATGCCATCGTCAGTCTTTCCCTGCCGCTCTTTACGAGCGGCCTCCTTCTTTCCGGTACCCATGATGAGCTTCTTCTTAGAATGAGGAAGCTATAAAAGGGGTGGGTGGACCTTCACAAAAAAGTCGAAGGCGAGACCAAACACTGGGAGTGGCAGAGCGCAAAGAGAAGAAGTTTTCAGCGAACTATTTTTTTTTTTCTTCGGCGAGCGGGCCGTTGCTCTGACCGCCCTCACCGCCTGATTTTTCTGCAAGTCCAATACCACGTGATCTGATTCTTTGATGCCTGATTGTTGCCTGATTGCACCGCTTGGTTTTTCTTCCGCTTGGCTCCTCCGCGCATCCTCCTTTTCGTTGCTGATAGGTTTTGTGTCCACCTCGTCCCATTTAATTCCCGAGGACCCCTGTGTCGAGTCCGAAGAGACCAATTGGCCTTGGATACTCGACCGCAATATCTGTTCCATAATGTCAGCTTTCCGCGGTGCCCGGACTGCCAACGTGCAGGCCCGCGGCTTTTCGACCACCTCTACCAACCTTCGAGTCAAAGCTGGGCCCGAATCCCCTCATTTCCTCGATATCCCTCGCATCATTCAACCAGGAAATCCAGTTAAGCCAAGGGTGAAGGGTACTTTGCCCGTGCCCCGTGAACTATTCCCTGTTCGCCGCACCGACAAGCCATCGAAACAATATGTCGACGAAGTATCACCAACGCGCACATCGAAGCCGGCCCGCGCAACGGATGAGCTAGAGCGTGAGCAGCAGCTTTTCAAAATGAGAATGGCGGATCGTCGCAGAAACCACCTCCGCGATAGTCTTAAGGTTTTGCACGAACGCAAGCTTGCGGCAGAGAAAACAATGGTCACTCGGAGCCGCATGAGCCAAGAACGTCGTCAGCGCATCTTCAAGCAGCCCGAGGCGGAAGACGAGCGTCTGACCCGTCCATCTATGGTGTCGGCTATGCTCGCCCCCAACGACACATTCCTACGAGACGCGAATCGCGAACAACGATTGGCCTTTTCCAAGGCCCGCCTGGAGGCGAAGCAGGCACAAAAGAAGGCACAGCATCAGGATGATCTTCACTCTCTGTACATCCATGCTCGTACCTTTATTACAACCGAGGAGCAGCTCTCTGCGGAGATCGACCGGGTATTCCCCGATGGTGAGAATGTGGAATGGCGCAATGACCATCAGCCTGGTGAGAATGTCTGGAACCTTGGAGCACCTCCGACTGTTCAGTCCGCCGTTAGCGAGACACGGAAGAGCGAGACTGCTCGCTGGGATGTGACTCAAGACCGAGTGAAGAAGCTCGGTGAGCAGATCACTGGCGGAAAGCTGTGATTGGGGATTTCATACCATTGTACAATATTTAAGCTGTTGCATTCTGTTTCTCCGCATCTGTATTGAACCTAGAGAGGTTGTGTGAAATATACTATTGGAAGCCTACCAGTGTGATTACTAGCGTAGAAGTAGTCTCTTGATGGACACTAGACAGCGATACCTTCAGCCTATACTTACACAGAATAGTGGTACTACTAGTACTAAGCACACGTTCATGTTCTCTCAGTACGGGTACTAGCCTAAAGCCCTGGAGACTGCTGGTTGCAATGAAAAGTGTGGACGAATTGTTTTGTAAGCGTACATGAATGTTCTTCTTAGACTTGAATAATACATTTGTTCTTCCTCCTTGTAACTCTTCGTGTATTGGGGCTGCTTTGACCTCTCTTCTAGTACCATTGATCCACCGGGTCCATATTATCCATCGACGACGTTGGAAAATGAAAGTAAATTCGATTATCAGTGATATCCAAAGAATCATAAACTTCCCGAACAGCATCGATGTCTTCATTTTCTGGAGTGGTGAAATCTCGCAGTCGATGACTGTCAATTGGAGCTGGAGGGGGATCTTCGATCATCTTCCCAACAAGCCTCAGGTCCTCTGGGAGCTTGATTCCATGTTCTTGTTCAATTATACGTTTACCGGCTAGGTATATTGCATTGGAGTCCCAGAGGATCTCTCTTTGGCAACATTTACTTCTCATGAGGGTCAGGGCTTTCAGACGAATTGGCAGATAGCGGCATTTCATGACTGTGAAGTAGAGCTGCGGCGCAAAGCCCATCTCGAACATGAATTTTGGTGACCGTGACCAGAACGGGTCTTCTCGGGGTGGTGATTGTTCAGCTATCTCGATGATTTGCTCGAATTCATCGATATAGGCATCATATGAGGTCTCGTCATTCTCGATAAAGGAGTTTGTCCAGATTTTCGATGCTAGCCATCGCATCTCTAGTATTCGAGCCATGGATTTGTATCTGAGGTCTGAATCTGATAACTCTCGCAGTGGCATGAATGAAGTGAACCACGTCTCTAGGTAGATGTTCAACCGTCGAATCTCCTTTGAGAAATAAGAGGTATACTTCGAGGCGCTTGATGGCGATGTCCGGTATTTATCTCTTAACCGGGCTAGTTTCACGGCGTGATATCCTAGCCAGTCAATCATTTCCTGCGCCTGAGCGAAAGTTTGGAATGGAGTTGGGGCAGATGGATAGCCGCCATTTGTTAGGAAAGGAAGTTCTGCAAGGCACTCATTCGAGAATAAAGTCACGAAACTCAAATGCCGAAAGATGGATGCCAGTTCTGCGATGGGGCGAGATGAGTTCATGAGAAGAATCCCATGTCTTGAATGGCTGACTGCGGCTTGCTTATTTCCTCGCAGGCATTCGATACAAGAGAAAAGAACAGAAACAATGATAGCCGTATCAACCTGCTCGGGATGATGGGCTTTTAGAGAGATGATATCCTTAATAGCGCTGTTATAATGTCGCATTGCATAGCCATCGTTATAAGGAGATCGTGACTCTTTCACCCCTCTCCCAAATTGTTCATACAGGGAGCTTATTGTTATCACCGCATGTCTGGCCGCAGGCTCCTGATGAGCGAGTTGAAAGACTAGATGAGTCCAGAAAGATCGACCCAATGGGCCAGAAAGAACGGGGGCTACCACATGCTGGAAGTATTCCAAACTGCGAAGGGAGCCATCCTCGACCTCTGGTATTATGGTGGGTACAATATGTGATAGTTCGGTACGAGATACTAGATAATATCCATCACATTTTCGGCCAGTGGATTGGCAGCGTTTACAAATCGGGCGTGTCTCGTCACATTTGACCCTGCGAATTCTGATATAATGGATATGAATTCAGTTTCCTTCCCAATATATTGATATGTGATGGTACAGAACGGACGAAAGACATACTTGCACGTCGCACAGCCAGTGCGTACTCTTTGCAAGCCTTGCCGTCTTGTACTAAAGCGAACCACTTGGCTTTGGCTCAGGCTCATTTTGGAAATTTTGAATTCTCATCGATTGAATACTTGGAGAGGGATCCACCCTTCATGACGGAGAGATAGTTGGTGGGGGGAAAGATTTAAAACGAGAGAAACAAACGAAAATTAAGCTGGGCGGAGAGAACGGGGCTGTGCACCTCCGAATCCGAGGTTAAATTGCAGACAGGGATTAATTAGAAGCCGCAAATTCAGAAGAAGATGCACTTGTTGGCTAGCGTATGCAGCCTTGTGGTTAGGTGCTGCACGGATCGTAACTCGGTGGAAGAAAGCCAATCATTCGATGATATTATATAGACTCCATCGTAAGTTGGGCTCCACCTGGGCGCCTCGGTACGCCAAGGGCTGAAGTGTTTTGAATTTTGATGCCAACGAAATCAATCATTTCGGACGCTGCAGCCATATTATTTCTACTATTTCGACTCAAAAGTGGTTGATTGGACTAGGTAGATCATGAATTCGGGTGATCGCTGACAACATATTCCCACGCTGCTGAAAACACCTATTCTGAAACATATCTATCTGAAAAGAGGTAATTGGTGCGAGTTCTCTGCAGCTCAACGACGACATTTATGCAGGTCTTCAGACACAAAACTGTCCAAGGTATGGCAACCCTGTGGGGGTATCGGCATGATGGCGGGAATTTGAGCCAACTCACGAGCCGGTTTATGCCACCAGTGAGAGTTAAGTACCCTTTCTGATCATCTCAAGATTGATGGGTAGTCATTAAAGGATTTTTCTGTGTGTACGTCGTTAGTATAGAATGGTCTAGTGTGTCCCTTTCTATCAGATCAAAGAAGGGTCAAGGTGGCTGAGTGGTGCAGCTCAATGTGACATGACATACTACTAACGTACTAGTAAGAGTATGTACCCCATCAAAGACCCCCAATTGGACTTGTCATGCGGCCGTAAGATTGCCTCGCATATTTTCAGGCATGTGCAGTATTGCCAATGCTGTGTGAGGCAACGCGTGAGATTCTAGGGCTGAAGGATCTATCGGGGTTAGCGCATTCTAGTCTCTGCTGACTTAAACTTTAAAGTCAGCTATGAATCTTGGTATTGTTTTTGGATTCTCTTCCAGAAATCCCATTTTATTGTTTAGTACATGAAGGGGAGTATAATCAGATGCCCCAAACACCCAATGGGTCTAAGCCAGAGTTTCCTCGATCATTTTGTAGTCGCTTCATGCGCTTGACTAGGGTACCAACGCAAATTGGACCGACAAGTGTACAAATAGAAATAGCCCATATAATGATAAGATAAATGTCAGATGTTTCGCTAGAAGATCCCTGTGAGAACATGCCTTGGCTTTGGGCTAAGGAGGCAATCAAATATCCGACCTCTCCTCGAGCGACCATTGCCAATCCGAGGATGGATGGCGGGTATAGAGATTTGGGCTTTTCTGGAAATGATATCGCAGACCGCTGACTTGGGTTTATCTCTTCTGCTTCATGTGCCTCGTGTTGTCCCGGGGTTTCTTCTCCAGAACCAGTCTCCTGGATGGCGCCCGCAGAGTTAGGGATTCTGTTCCTGGCAGTGTTTTTATGCGAAGCCTCAGTCCTGACATCAGATTGAAAGACAGCCGAGCTTTGAGCAATCTGGCCTTTCTCCCTCTTGTGCTTGTTGGTCATTGTGGGCGAGCAGAATAGGCGAAAGCGGGATAAGAGGGTTTTCGTTGAATTGAAGAAACTGAAGAAAGGCTGAAAAGAGAATCGCACTAGCCAAAGACCTGTGATCATCTTTCCGAAAATCATTAGCAGAGAATAGATGATACCACGCCATACGACATTTCCCCGAAACATTTCTGTTATAGGAATCGCAAACCCTATTGATGCCTGCGCAGGATGTTAGATCATCAATACAAGAACAGAACATAAATAGAAAGGAAAAAAAAATGGGAGAAAAGAAGAAAAATAAATAAACCAGGATACCTACGAAGAACAATGGAATAAGGATCCGATTTGCTGGCTGCTTGAAGTATGTCTCGTAGACCTTTTCACCCGTTGGCATGTCACTTTCATGTACACTGGGCTGTTCACTGGACTCAGACTGGACAGATTGCTCCGGTCCATGCACGGATCCAGAGGTATTCTGTGCATCGGATGCTGGTGCCTGAGAATCTGCTCTCTTCTCATCAAGCCAGGTAACGATGACACCCGAAAGATAAGCAGCGAACAAGCTCGAGGTGCCTGCATAAGTAGCCCCCGCGACAATGCCAACTAACAAGACTGTATGAAATAGAAAAGCGAAGTGCCACGTCTTTAAAAATCCAGGAAGACTAGAATTCGCGCGCAGCACTTTTTCGAGGCAAGGGCCAATAAAAAATGCACATATCAGGAAAAGTCCTACTGCAAAGCCGAAAGAAACGAATAAAGGCCGGATGACTGTCATGGCATCAAACGACGAGCCGTTGCCACCAAGGTTAGAGATAATTTGGACCATCACCAAACCGATGACATCGTCAAGCATAGCAGCGCTGGTCGTGACTGTGCCGAGGCGTGTTGCGATCAAATTTGTTGTTGATAGGATGGTGAATGTAGTACCAAGACTTGTAGCGCTGAGAGCTGCGCCCGCGGCGAAAGCCTGCAAAGAGCTTGCGCCGACCAGCTCTTTCAGAATAAATGATAGGCCCATTGGCACGCCAATTCCAGTGACCGCAACGCAAAGCGAAACCAGCAAGTTAGCTCCCACTGCTTTGATAGACGTAGACAGACCACCTGACAATGTATTAATTATTTGATAATGTGCGTGTAGATAAGATAATTCGACTTACCCTCGTAGACAAGCAGGATCAGTCCAAGGTATCCGAGCTGTTGAATGACAGTCTCTGTCTCGCGGTCAAGCCATTTTGCCCCGGGAGTACCCCAAAGAATACCGACGAGGAGCTGTCCGATCAGTCCACAGTATAAGAGACTATCAAGGCAGAAATTCACGATATTTAATGTGACCAGAAAGCCTGCTTGGTTGAGGAATGTTGTTATTGATGGCTCATGGTAGGCGAAAGCCGCCTCTGTGCTGGTCTCGTCCATGCCGGGCGGCTGCGACGTTGAAAGTAGATTTTGACATGAACTGAACTTTCCCTTCCATCGACAGTGGCGGACATAGAATTAGCAGAAGGACCAGTGTACTGTACTTGACTAGGTTGACGAGGTTGAAAGTCGTCGCGAGGGGTATGACGGACTGGGCCATGCAAGTCTTGGCACTGAGTGGTTCTTTACTGGTTTTTGTACTTGAGTTGGACTCGTTTGCCTCTAGATTATATGTCAATTCTCTGGAAATATGGTGATACGATGTATTTATTGAACGCAAGAGTTTAATTCTTGCATTTCATTATGGCAACTTGAGATTATGGAAAGGAGATAGTTCTAACGCGGTGCACAACGAATATGTTGGGCCTGGAGGAATGCCGGCTCCACCTTATTTCAGAGCCAGAACAACCACCGCAGTATAGGTTGAGGCAACATAAGAATGAACCTGTTCGACTTTCAAGCCAGCTGAGTCCGCAAGAGACTCCCACTGCCTAGTTGTTCTTTCCACACCACCGCAGCTAGCCATCAAAGCGAGATCAGCCATGGTCTCCTGCCAAACGGCGCCGGTATTGGGCAGAACGGCATCATCAATGAGAATGCGTGAATCGGATGACATGACTGCCGCAATATTCTGAAGGATCTTCGTGGCATCTTGATCGGGCCAGTCGTGCATGATACGGCGAAGATAGTAGAACTTTGCATCTAAAAGAAATGTCAGTCGGGTCTTTCCTACAGAAACTTGAATAAACCCAGAAATACTTACCATGAACTGGCTGTCTCTCAAAGAAATTGTAAGGTTGAATGCTGACACCTTCAATCCTGAGACCTTTCACTACTGATGGGAGATCTTGCAAAACAAGACGTCCCAAGAGGTTGGGATATTTTTGCCCCAGTAGAACACTTTGGTGACCATGTCCACCTCCAACATCCACAAAGAAGACTCTTTCGGATGGCTCAGCGGGAGCTGAAGGAATCTTGTTGACCTCGGTATTGAGAAGTTCGAATCCCTCCGTCCACTCGGTTCCTTCTATGGAAGTCATCACTTTTTGGAAGGGCACGAAATGCTCGGGGTGCTGGACAAGCCAATCGAAGCTATTCAGGTCTGTGTTGAATGCCTTGTGAAATGGGGTATACTTCGTGCTTGTGATGTTTTGATAATTCATTTCCTTGAAGTAATCGGGCATTGTTCGCATTATGGGAGCATGGAAGTCCAGCCTAATATTGAAATAAGTAATGATCCATGTGTGACGTGGGAAAAGAGAAAGGATTTTACCCATGGCAAATCATTGCCTCTCCCTTATCACTGGCAAAAACAAAGGTCAGGTTGCATGCCTGGTACTTGTTACATTCGACTTCTTTGACCACGTTGTTAGAGGCCAAATAGCGAAGTATTCTCTCTGTTGAGGGCCCCATATCAGTAACCACTACAGTTGTAGAGAGTTTACATGCTATATCAGACTTACCAAGTAGCTCAGCAGATGCATTGCATGTTTCTGCTAATTGATGAACTGTCAATGGCTCAGTGCTGGAGGCAAGAGTACGCAATACACCAATGTCTATTCCGATACGAAGGATCGGGGTAATGAGGGTCTGTCCCGGAAAGATTAATTAGCCGAATTTTCGGAGATTCGAGTAAAATTAAAATACCGAATTAGCAAGGTCCATGAGAACTTCTTTTGGACCTTGATATTCCTGTTGTACTTGGCGTAAAGCCCTCTGGATTTCCATGCGAGTGGCCTCATCGGCCGATTTGGCCAAAGCATGAATCTGGGCAATTATAGCGTCCATTTTAAAAATTATGGTAGGGGTAATCGGTGAGGTGGTGAGTAAATCGATCGAACTTGAGGTGAATATGATAATTCAAGTCGATTCGAGCTCTCTTATATAGCGGGTGGTGTGTATACTTCATCTCCGGAATCCGCGGAGGTTCCGCGGACTCTTCCACCGCTGATTGGCTCCTTCCATTTCGACCCCCAACACCCCGTGCCTGCCAACTTTGGGGGCCTTTGGACTCTGCTCCTTCCTTCAAATTCCAAAATGACACCAAATCGTGTAGAAAAAAGTCGAAATAACTCGAGGAAGGCACGATCTCGGCCGGTTTCCTGTTTCTTTTGCCGATCACGTAAGCTCAGGTGCAGCCGGCAGTTTCCTTGTACAAACTGTGCCAGCCGCGGGCTTACTTGCCAACAAGAGAATCATTTCTCTTCAGCTACGCCACCTCCTACCTATTCTACTGAAGGGTTGAACAAACCGTCGACATTTGAAACAGATGTTCTCGAGCGTTTGCGCAGGCTGGAGCAGATTGTGATTGGTCATGATGGGACTCCTCAAGCTACCTCCAATGGGTCCTCAATACAAGCTGGTACTCCACCAGCACACCCTTCCCCAGGAGCCTTTGTAAGGAAGTTCGACGAATATAAACAATCACAGATATCTCCTGAAAGTGATGTCGAAAGGTTAGAAGAGGAGATAACTCATCCCGGCTCAAGAGTACGTTCAAACTGTGATGCCAAAGCTGAAAGACTTGAATTTATATACCTGACACAATTTTTGCCAGCTCTCCCTTATTCCATACCGACTGGAATTCAAAATGCGCTCTCTAAAAGTCGACGTTCCCTCTGACTTTTCTCATTCCACCAATAATGGGAATTCCCAGAGTAAGTGCATTTGGCTTCCTCTATACGAAGAGTCAAAGCAAATTGTCGAGAAGTACCTAATTGATATCACGCATCTCCATCACGTTATCCATGCACCATCGGTACGCGCCCTGGTCGATGATATTTACTCAAAACTGAAGCAGAAGTGCCCACTCCAAATAGGAGACGTATGTCTTCTTATGGCAATTATCACCAGTACAACCTTTTTCTGGACACCCCGTGATCTATTTACCCGACCGCTATTCTCATCCATAGAAGAAGCCAGCGAGCAAAGTTCGACATGGTTGAAAAGAACCCTAGAGTTACTGGAATTCTCCCATCGAGTAGCTTCGAAAACAATCGAGGCTATACAAGCAACGATAATAGCAGGCTTTGTTATCTGCAATTTGGTAGGCATCTCAACTGAAGCTCATTACTGGTTTTCTTCTGCAACATCTGTTGCGTGGCAGCTTTCTCTTCACCGGATCGACCATCCGCACAACGGAGACTTGAATATTCCTCCGCCAGATTCAATCGAGGCAGAGGTGGGTAGAAGAGTTTGGTGGTATTTAGTCGGAACTGATTGGTTAGTAGCCCCAGGCCTCTGATTCAAAAAAAGTTCCTCTGACAAGATACGCAGGCAATTTTCGCGGTTCGCAGGAGCCCATAAAGGCATATATATGATCAATCCTCGACATATGGCAACGGAAAAGCCCGTCAATGCGAATGATGAAGATTTGGTAGATGGAATGAAAGGAGTTGGCCAACCCATTGAACAGCCTACTTCTATGTCCTATTGCCTTCAAAGATTTCGTCTAGCTGAGCTATGTCGTGAAATCACTGATAGTGAGCCTTTCGCTGCTGCAGGCGTCGGCCGAATTCCATATGAGGAAATCAGACAGATCGATTCAAAAATGACTGCATTCCTGAGTGGTCTACCGTCGTTTTTCTCCCTCGACTTCAAGGCTGACGATCTTCGCGAGACCGACCCAAGAAGATCAAACCCGATAACAGTTCAAAGATATATCATAAATTCACTTTCAAACGCAGCAAGATGTCGATTGCACCTCCCATATCTAGCAAAAAGCTCTAAAGAGTCGAAGTATCTCTACTCAAGAGATGCATGCCTGGCAGCCGCACGCATGGTAATCCGAACTGAGCGACAACTTCAAAACGAAGATCTTCCATTTTTATTGATGCGACTGAGATCTTCTGGAATACTACACTGCGTCTGCATGGCCATGATAGTGCTGCTGATGGACCTTTGTTTGAACCGGAGTTTACGAGTAGAGGACGACCAAGAACTCCGAATGGAAATATTCGGAGCATTTGGCGTATTGGAGGAGGCAAAGGAACAGACACCGCTCGCAGGAAGAATTCTGGAGTCTTTCTATTCCGTCATGCAGCGATACAACATACCTTTTGGTCCTTCGGAAGCAGGGGTCGCTTCTCAGACCGATGGCCGAGACAATGATAACCAGCCTTCGGTATCTATTCAACATCTTCCAGGAACAGTACCGGCAATTGACACTAACCAAGTACCATTTGACCCGGCACTTCCTTCATTTGATGATCTCTTGCAGGAATTTGAGATGAATGTGGACCCACCGATTCTCAACTGGGACACAATATTTTCCGAACTCGAATCGCCATTCATATCGATCTGATTCATCGTTCAACAATTCCAAATTTGAAATCACAAATCTATGACGCAGGGATTCAGCTCGTTATGTAAAGCAATCGGACTATTTTGTTTATCTTGGACCGATTCTGCTCCGCTCAAGCCGCCAGTCCATCCGTGCGCCGCGATCGACAGCGTGGACCGGGATTAGACTTGGCTGGCGTCGGGACTAACGCTGGTGCCCGCTAACTCAACGGTCAAAAGTTGGCAGCGGGCCTGTTGTACTACAGTATGTAATTTCATGGGGAATGATGGATGTCGGTTACAATGTGTACAGTACAGATGCAGGACCATCTGGATGACCTCAGGCTGTACAGAGTATCACCGGGTGGCTACACTCGCATCCACTCCAACCCACATCGGCAAGATCTTGCACCGATCGATTGAATGAGATCGATGCCATCGGTACAGCGCATATGTAGTACCTCGTGCCTGGTTCCTGGATGGACAGCTGAAACATCATTTAAGCAAGTAGATTGTTTGCTGTTTGCCCTGAACGGGTGGAACGTTCGTTATCTTCGTTCTCAGATTTATTCTTCTTACGGGGATGTTCTAGAACAGTTCTGGGTAGGACAGAGTCTGATTGATCGGCCTTAGGCCACTGATCGCCAGTATGACATGGACCTAGCCTTGTACACGCGTCCGATCGCGTACAACCAAAATTGTCGATGCAATTGTGCGATCATCCAAGAATGGCTCTACAATGCCTTGCGATGAGAATTGGCATACCTCGGACTCAACCTGCACCATTCGAATACTCATCACAATAACCTGGAGTAATTCATTTACTCTTCTTCAGGCATCGCGAATCCGTTCCTGAATTCTCCTCGGGTCAACCAAAGCACAAAAATAACACCTGATGTCGTTGGTCGAACCACATCTTGTGCGTCTCCACATGACGCAGGGTTCTGACTCTTACAGGATATCCACGATGAAGAAGTCCCGGCTTCACACGATCCGATCCAACATGCTCGCTGACTGGTCAATTCTATGTGTACATGGCGTATAGTGGATTGGTAAATTGGGGCTCATTTTCATGTCCTCCCACACAAATCCTACAAGGCTGTACTGTGTCTGTGCACCAGTGATGCGATATGTAGTAAGAGGCTTATTCCTCTCCACTAATATTGAATGATATTTTGTAGTCCTTGGCCATGAAATTAATTTTACACTGCCCCAAAAATTCAAACTCAGCTTGAGAATGTTCAAGCAGGATAAACATGACCTCTTCCAAGCTTGAATTCCCGGGAAAGACAAGGCCTCAATGTTTACGTATAGCTATTTTCGCAAGATGCTAGATCTCTCCACGCGTACCTATCGCTGTGCCTACATCCAAAGATTGTCAGCAATCGGAAATCAATAACAAGCTCTTCTCCCCGTTGACGTCCATGGGCGGTTCTCTGTAGTACATGTCATCCGTCCCATCCGGAATACCGATTTAGTCGGTATAAGCGTACAGGTGTGTTGTAGTCCCGTGGGAAATGTTCTCGCCACTGGGGTCAATCGGATTCTTCGGTGTACAGCTCAAGCAATGAGGTCCAGAATATTCTGGGAAGGCTTGCAATCGATACTTATGATAGGGTCTGATGATCCACCGTGGGCCACAATGGTGGTCCATTAATGGTGGCTCATGATTGTTGTCAATACTCCATCGCAGTGGAGTAACTGGCATGGATTCTTCTCCACGTTTGGAGAATTGGACTTCAATTCAAGGATGACGTTTACCGTGCCTTTCCGGACGATCTCTCCGGCTGGTTCGGAGTGTGTAATTGTTCTTCCTGGTCAATATGGTCCACTTTGTACATCCATTCTCAATGATGAGAGGCTGAGCCTCGTTTCTATTTTCATTGTACACTCAAGAATCAACATTATTTCCCTTTTCCTGATTTTTTTTCAATTTTTTTTTTTAATTCAATTTCCTCATTTGTCAAATCTCGGAGGTATAGCCCGGATCCTCTTTGTTTGCCCTACTCTTGAATGTGATTTACTTAAGTCTTGGATTTGCCTCTCCTGCATCTTCCCTTCTAGTCTAACTTCCCTCTCATCTCCCTCAAACTCAAAAAGAGATAAAAGATCTCTTTGACGTTTCTGTCATTCACTCGTTTTCTCGTGAGCTTTCTCTTTCACATTAATTCATTCACAATGAGGAGCTTCATTGCTGTGGCAGCATTCGCTGCCACCACCAACGCTTTCGTTGGCCGTCGTGATAACTGCTGCTTCCATCTTACTTCCTCCGGAGGTCTCTCCGGTGACCTTGGCCAGTTAGGTGATGGTCAGGTCCGCATTGGTGATAACAGTTTGTCGGCCTCTTCCTTCTGCATGGATGCCAATGGTGTCATCACTGATGGTGCTGGCCGTGGATGCATCATCACTGGTAAGTACATGATACCATCCCATCAACGCCTCCCATTCAAGTAAATCAAGCATCATTGAACTCACATGATACTCTTTTAGGCCCAACCACTCAGTTCCAATGTGATGAAGGCGCTACTGGTACTTCCGGCTTCTCGGTCACTTCCTCCGGTAAACTGGAGTTCAATGGCAACCAGGACTTCATTGCCTGTCAAACCGGTCAGAATGACGGCCGTAACGTCTACACCACTAACAGCACCGATGTCACGCAGTGCACGAACGTGCAGTTGACTGCTGATTCTTGCTCTGGCTCTTCCGGCTCTGGCTCCGGTTCTTCTTCTGGCATTGTTTCTCCATCTGCTGGTGCTTCCGCTACCCCGGCACCTTCCAGTGTCCCGGCTGTCCCTGGCTCTGAGGCTCCCTCTGGTGCTCCCTCTGGTGCTCCCTCTGGTGGCCCTGGTGGCTCTGGACAGTCTACCCCTGTTGCTCCTGGTGGTTCTGGAGAGTCTACTCCTGCTGTCCCCGGTGGCTCTGGGGAGTCTACTGCTCCCGCCGGTGCTGGAGAGTCCTCTGTCCCTGCTGGTACTCCTCTCCCTGGATCTCCTTCCACTGTTGTGAGCACCGTCACTGTGACCGACTGCAGCTGCTCTGCCTCTGGTGGCCCCGGTGGCGGTGGCTCTGTCCCAGGAATCTCCTCCGTCCCCGGCTCTCCCTCTGGCATGACTTCAGTTCCCTCCGTTGCTCCTAGTGTGCCTGTTTCCTCTGGTGGCTCTCAGCCTTCCGGTCCCGCTGGTAGCTCTAGCATGACCAGCGTGCCACCCTCCGGTGGTGGCTCTAAGCCCTCTGGTTCCGCTAGCGTCCCTGCTGGTTCTGCCTCCAGCCCCAGCTCTGCCTCCATCTCCAGCACTCCTTCATCCACTGGAGCTAGCAGCAGCTGCCCTACCGATCTCTCCGGCGATTATGAGTTCCCCCACCTGATCGTTGCTGTTGACTCTTCTTCCCCTGATAAGGCCGCTGGTACTGGTTACAATGGCACCATTACCTCGAGCGTCTCTAGCGCTTTCAACTTTGATATCCCCTCCTCTGACTCCGGCAAGACTTGCAGTCTGGTCTTCCTGTTCCCCAAGCTGGAAGATCTTGAGACCTCTTCTTACAGCTTCAGTGGTGATGGCAAGATCGACTTTGCTAAGCTTTCCAGCCCTGTGAGCAGCTCGACCAACGCCAACAACCTTCCCTCTGTTGCCCAGGACCTGGGTGACATTACTGTCTCTCCTGGTAACTCTTATGTGGTCTCGACCTTCTCCTGCCCTGCCGGTGAGACAGTTGCATATGAGATGAAGAATGCCGGTAGCACCGATTTGAACTTCTTCCAGGACTACAACCCATCTCCGTAAGTCAACCCAGCATGGATGATTGATTGATTGATAAAATGAATTTGTACTAACATTTGATATAGTCTGGGTCTGTACATCACTGTCTGCTAAACGCTCAGCAGTCCAACAAGCAAACAGCAAGATTTCTTCATTTTAAATCTTTGGTAATGTCTTATGTCGAATATGTGTATTATGGTCATGGCTTTGTTTGTTCCGTCCATACACAGACGGCATCTTCGATGTTGTATTAGTATCTACTCTCCTTCAATATGAACCATCAATTTATTTATTCTATACTCTACATACTGTGTTGTTCATTCTCATCTTATGTACTACAAACCCGCCCATGTTCACCTTCCATGTTAGAGGCAACAGAGATGCTCTTTCAAACCCTAGTTACAGAATCAGTATTTCCATATCTGGCTACTCTCGTATTGTAATTTACGTTCTGATTCTCAAGCAACAATTCTCGATGAAACTCCCTTAAAAGAAACTTATCAATCAGCCTTAGTTAGTCCAATACCAAAACAAGATAGCGAGAACCAATGCTTGCGTTGCCGTGAGCCAAGAGCCAATAGCCACGCCTGTTGATTTGTCTTTTAGGAATCGAGCTGATAAGAAAGCAACCAAGCCACTAAGGAGTAAACCGATGAGATTCATGATGGCGAATAGCAAGAAGTTTCTTGTCTCCATGATCTCGAACCCCCAGCTCGGCGGCCTATTTGGGCTATAGAAAAGTGAAACGTCGTGAAGCTGCGGGAAACGCTCGATCCAAACAGCTGAAAGGTCTGCTAAGTGCGGTTTGTGAAAGTAGTGGTTAAATGTATCGGCGTCTATCGGCGGTTCGTCCATGGGAATGGGATCAAAGTTATATTGATATGTGTTGGCATCTATAGCACTGGGCATTGCGTTGCGGACCATGATGCTCGCAGATGGAGGACAAGTACCTGTTGCGAGTCGATCTTTCCGGAACTAAGTAATATCATTAGCCTAAACTCTGCCGTTACAAGTTTGTGAAAGTAAGCTCGCCAGCTGCATCTCGCGTCCTCAGAAGACAATCACAGGCTATGAATCAACAGCTAAAGCTGACCTTCACTGATATTCCACCAGTAGGGACCCGACAAAAGGAATATCGACCGAAATGTCGGCTCAAAGGTTGAAACCTAGCTCTGGCCCCGTCATATTCTTGTCTTATTTTGAAGAATACTGACGAATCAGTTTCTGGTCCGGATGATCCGGAAACATCAATCTCTCGAAGATCCCAAGTGTGCTGACCGGAGCGGACGCAAATTTCAAGCCATTTTGGGTTAACCGTGGCTGGAAATTGCTGCATCGCTCCAAGTCAAAAGTAGCTAGTTTCACCAGCAACCTGTTGAGAGGTGGAGGCAATCTGGCTCCAATGTTGAGCTACATCTGTTGATACTACGGTGTTTATTTGCGATCTTCCGGAACACTGAGCGGGAGGAGGTCTTTGGTGCTGGGAATTTGAGGAAGCTGCTGGTCCGCTGATTACTTCACCGTGTAGTTTATCTGCAAGGGTCTGCAGAGAGCCAGGGTTCCCCTTGTAATCACCGTATAAGAGATCTCCGCAGCTCTAATACCATTAGATTGTCCAGTAATAGGTGCGAAGAGGGATTATATCTATTAGCCGCATACATAACCATTCATATGACTACAGAGCAACCGTGGTTGGTGTGAAGATCCAGGCTACTGTAGACTGCTGCGACAATTATCCGCATTCGGCCTTTTCCCCAAGTGATGGTCTGAGAAGCTTTTGACGGGCTGGTCTAGAATTTCGTTTCGAGGAAAAGATAATTGTTTCCATGCCAATGTACTTTGTACTTTTTTTACCACTGACTGCCTTTTGTCATTTGTGGTGCAGATAGTTTTCGGCAGATGATTTCATGAATAAGCGCCTGCATCGAAAAGGCTAGATTGGGCGCCGTCTAGGCTTTTCGATCTAATGTTTGAAGCAAGAAACCAAGGTACTATAATTTTCAAGGTGGAAGGGGATCATCAAGGTGTCAAAAGTGTGGATGATATACAGGAAGCATATGAGATTTAAGGAAGTTTGAATACAGCCTGTGTGATGTAATTCAATTGATACAGGCAGGGTTTACTGGACATTTCCCTAATGTGTATTAATGCGCCTTGGGATTCAGGGTTCAGGAACCAATGAAATAGTGTATGTGGTGACACAGTTTGTCGGAACTACTGTGTAGCAAGAAATCTCAAGTACCCAATAAGGTTTGCACCCGCAGTACGGTATATGATGATAAGCAATGGTGGAGACCCCGAAACAGAACATTACCGTTAAGATTTACCTATATATCACCTTAACCCAGACGAATCCCCAGGAAGTACCAAGCGCAGCAGTAGAGCAACTGCGAGATGCAGAAAGAGAGAAGTTGACACTTTGCCGATTAGAGTGTTGTTTTGTTTGTGTTGTTTGTTGCATTTGCGTGAAACTGTCTAGTTAGCCTAGCTTTCTAATTATGGACGCTTGTATCTATCTGTCTTACGATCTATACATACATGCTGTAGTAAAAAGGGTCTGGTAGTTATTATCACTGGAGTTCGTACAAAACCTGGTTATTTATTGTATCATGTGATTAGGGTTCGAAAGAGCATCTCTCTGTCTCCAACATAGAAGGCGAACAGGGGCGGCTCTGTATGTACAATATGGTGGTTGCCTTGGTATTCTGTACTAATGTGGTTTCATCTTGCGCTTGGATCTGCTTGGATCTGCTTGTGTAAAAGATGCTGCCTAAGGTGGATCACGAGAGTATGCAATGTGTGTACAAGAACTGATTTGAATGGACCAATGTCCTTGAAGGACATTCCTCCTTTCTATCAAATATTCCCATACAGTACTCCGTACTAACTATCATAATCCTATTATTGTAGTACTGACTGTTTGCCCTAATTGAGTGAAATATGAAGATCGTCAGGTCTAGACTGTTGCTCAGCCACTGACAACCAAA
>Ga0209673_1000444_pt1 | contig 71044 bp, 65 predicted proteins | sample AraplaCol_mMS_r2_2_FD_184274 | JGI IMG/M metagenome (GOLD analysis project Ga0209673, IMG submission 184274) | Arabidopsis root microbial communities from North Carolina, USA - plate scrape MF_Col_mMS_r2 (SPAdes) (version 3) | ecosystem: Host-associated > Plants > Roots > Endosphere | place...
AGGCGAGGTTGACGCTGTCGCCGAGGCAGGAATAGTCGAAGCGGCGGGTCGAGCCCATGTTGCCGACGATGCATTCGCCGGTGTTGATGCCGACGCCCATCTTCAGCACGTGCGGCTTGCCGCCGCGTACCGCCGCTTCCCGCTCCAGCCGGCTGTTCAACCTTGATATCGCCGCCTGCATGGCGAGCGAGGCGCGCACCGCGTGGAGCGCGTGGTCGGGATCGTCGAGCGGCGCATTCCAGAAGGCCATGATGCAATCGCCCATATATTTGTCGATCGTGCCGCCGTGATCCATCACCACGTCGGATAGCGGCGTCAGCAGCCGGTTGATCAGGCCGGTCAGCTGCTCTGGATCGTCCTTCATGGTTTCGGCGATGGTGGTGAAGCCGCGAACATCGGAAAACAGTACCGAGAGCGTGCGCCGCTCGCCGCCGAGTTTCAGCTGCGACGGGTCGTTCGCCAGGCGGCGGACGAGGTCGGGCGAGATGTACTGGGCGAAGGCGCGGATGATCTGCCGCTTGTTGCGGCGCTCCTCGGCATAATCAAAGGCGGCCTGGCCGAAGGCGACCGAGATATAGGCGACGACAGGCCCGAGCGGCGAGACGAAGACATGGGCAAGCCGGATGCCGGCGAAGCTGACTGCCGCGAAGGCGAGGAGGGCGGCCGCGCTGGTGACAATCGTCAGCCATCCCGTCGAGCGCCAGACGGTGGCGGCGGCAAGCAGCACCGATATCAGGATGCAGGCGGCAACCGTGGGCAGGCGGGCTTCGGCGATCGACAGGCCACGGCGGATATTGTCGTAGATCGTCGCCTGGACCTCGACGCCGGAGACGAGCTTGCCGGTGTGAACCGTATAGGGTGTCGCGAAGGCGTCGACGCCGCCCTTGTCGATTTCAGGCGCGTTCTGCAGGCTGAGGCCGACGAGCACGACGCGGTCCTTGAAATAGCCAGGCGGCAGCAAATTCTCGGGGTCGAGGGCCTGGTAATAGGAAACTGTGGGATAGCTGCGGGCCGGGCCGAAGGATTGGATCAGCCGGCCGGCGGGCAGGGATGCCTGTGCCGCACCCGACGCGTTTGCCAGCATGGCGGCGAAGCCGTCTTCATAGCCCGGAATGCGGCGGAAAATGCCGTCGCCGCTGAGATCGATCGAGGCGATGCCGGTCACGGCGCCTGCTTGCGTCAGCTGCGGCAGCGGTGTCGCGCGGATCAGCTGCGAGGCCTGCGGCGTCTCGATCAGCGTTTCGTCGCCGGCGAGCACGATATCGGGGCCGACGGCCTTGGTGATCGCCGCGTCGTTACCGGGGTTCGAGGGCTCGGCCATGATGATGTCGAGGCCGATGACGCGGGCGCCGGCCGCGCGAAGCTGGGTGACGAGTTCGGCATGAAGGCTGCGCGGCCAGGGCCATTGCGCGTTGATATCGGCAAGCGAGGGCTCGTCGATCGCAACGATGACGGGCCCGCCCGGCGGCGGGCGCGGGTCGTCGACGGTCGAGAGATAGTCGAAGCTTCTGAGCTCCAGCAGCGACCAGGCGGGCAGCCGCGACAGGAGCGAGATGGCGATCAACACCGCGAGCGACAGCACCAGCAGCCTCAGGCGGCGGCCCCCCGTCTGCCCGCCGCTCAGCCCGGCCTGCTGAGGGTTGCCCTCTGTGCGCATCAGAAGCGGACTTTGAGCGTGCCCTTGAAAGCGCGGCCCCAGCCGGGCACGCCGGGCGTGATCTCGAACTCCTCGTCGAGCAGGTTATAGGCAGCGGCTTCGAGCGCGATGCGCTTGTCGAAGGGTTCCCAGATCAGGTGTGCGTCGAGGCTCCAGTAATCGTCGAGCTTGGTGCCGAGATCGTCGCCGTCGCGCTCGCCGATATAATTTGCCGCCACCGTCGCCTTGACCTTGGCCTCGTTGACCCAGGTCAGCGCGATCTGGCCGGAGTTTTTCGGGATATAGGGCAGGGAACCGCCGTAATTCGGCTCCAGCGGATCCTTGTTCTCGGAATCCATATAGGCGTAAGTGGCGGAAAGGCCGAAACCATAGCCGAGCGCGACGTTGCCGGTCACGGCGGCGCGGTCGATGCTGCCGCGCGACAGCGGCAGGCTGTCGATCGCAGGTAGTGCGATCAGCGGCAGATCGATCGAGAAATCGTGCAGTTCCTGGTGCTGGTACTCGACCGAGGTGAAGAGCCGGTCGGTCCATTCGGCATCCCATTGCAGCGCCACGGTATCGGTATAACCTTCGGTGCCGACCGAGAACTGGTTCGGCTGCAGGCCGAGGATGCCGATAGGGGCGAGCGTCGGTACGCCTGTGTCGACGCTCTGGCGCATGAAGGCGGCGCGCAACCAATGGTTCTGGACGGGCGACCAGGCAAGGCCGAAGCGCGGCTCGAACCGGCTGACATCGACGCCGTCGCCCGACATGCGCGTGGCAAAGAGCGCATATTCGCCCTTCAGATCAGGCGTAATCTCGTGAAGGAGATCGATATAGGCGCGGCCGATATTGGTGCGGGCATCAGTCTCCGTGGGGCCGTCGGTCACGCCATCGATGAAGCCCGGAATGATATCCTCGAGATGGAAATACGTCTTGGCTGACGAGTCGATCCAGCCGCCTTCGACGCCGTAGCGCCATGTGAGCGGTCCATCGCCGATGCTGTGGCTGAGCGCTGCGATATAAGCCTGCGCTTCCGTTTCTCTGCTCGTTTGGCCGAAGGGCCTGATATCGCCTGAGCCGGGAACGCTGAAGAAGGGCACATCAGACCAGTCATATGACAGGTCAAAGGAGGTTTTCGATTTTGTCTCCTGATAGAGCAATGCGCCGTTCAGGATATTCTCATAGGCGAAAGTATGACTCCAGCCGACGCCGGCGTTCGTCAACTCCGAGCTATTGGTCTGCGTCCGGTAGAGCGGCAGTTCGTCAGGTGCTGGGGGAATGCCGAAGAAGGGAGTGAGGATGGGGTCGAATACGTTTACATTCAGAATGGTCGAGAGCGTGGGGTCGGTCGACAGCGCATTCAGCGTTCCGTCATTCTTGGCGTGATTGAAATAGGCCACAACGCGATCATCCGGCGTCACCGTTGCCGTTATATAGCCGTTGCCGCCGAGTAGCTTATTATCCGTCGCATATCCGCCGAAGTCGCGGTAGTTGCCGTCGAGGGCCAGCTCCTCCCAGGTCAGGTTGCCGAAGAAGCTGATCGGGATGGTTGCATTCGAATAGCCCTGGATTTCAGCCTCGCCGATGCGGCGCGTGTGGCCGTCGACGCTGTTAATGCCGCCGCCGAGCGAGCCTTCGATGAAGGGTACATCGAACAGCGATGCCGAGCGCGAACGGCCAGACAGCATGTGCGGAGAGAGTAGCAGGCCCTGGATGAAGGACGAGTAGCTCGACGCGTTGCCACGGTTCTGAATGACATTGTCATCGCTGAAGCTCGTCGCATTCACGAAAGGAAAGATGCTGCCTTTGATCGACTGGTCGATGTAACCGCTGCCTTCGAAGGGATCGAAAACCGCGTCGCCGTAATAGCGGCCCCAGGCATCCAGACCCTGCAGGCGGAAGGCGTCGTTCAGGGTCGAGCCGGCGCTTGCATTGGCACCGAGCCCACTGTAATCGCCGCCGCGGGCGCGCGAACGGCGCAGGAAGTCCTGCGCGTTGCGGATCGCGCTGTCGGCATCGTAATCGTCGATATCGACAGCCGTGCGGAAGGCGGAGATGACCGGATCGTCATCATCGATGCGGTTGGCGTTGTCGAGCGCCTGCTCTGACGGAATCCGGTCGCCCTTTTCGTAGTGGGCCGCGGCAAGCATCAGCTGCGATTGCGAATGGGCGGGATTGGCGGTGCTGGCGGCGAGCAGATCTTCCAGCGCCTTGTCCTTCTCGCCGCTTTGCAGGTAGTAGCGGCCGCGGGCAAGCAGAGCGATATCGAAGGAGGGGTCGAGCGCGATAGCCGTGTCGATCTCGCGCTTGGCCTCTTTCATACGCGCCTGGTCGAGATAGAGGATCGCGAGGTTCGCGTGCGGCACCGGGTCCTGCGGATCGAGTTCGATCGCCTTCTTGAAGGCTTTTTCCGCTTCGTCATTGGCATCGCGCGAACCCTGCAGCAGGCCGAGCGAATTCAGCGTGCCTGACGCGCCGGGGGCAAGCTCGATGGCGCGGTTCAGATCCGCAAGCGCGCCGTTGATGTCGCTCTCATAGACTGCCCTGTAACTGGCGCGGGCGGAGAGCGCCATCGGATGATCGGGGTCGAGCGCCAGCGAGCGTTCTATCGCTTCCTTCATCTGCTCACGGTCATCGATGAGCTGCGCCAGCTGGGCGCGGATCGCCGGCAGCGTCGGGTCATCGGGATAGCGCTGTTCCGCCTTCCTGATGATTTCGAGTGCTGCGCGCGGGTTTTCCAGGAAGCCCGCTGTATAGGCCTGCATGATCGCGCCATAGGGGCCGGCGGTATTTGCCGGCGGATGTTCGGCATGGGCGGGATCGGCCAGCGACCGGGCGAAATAGCCGCCATACTGCGCCATGTTGCGGCGTGTCGGGTCGAGATGAGGCAGCGCCTTCTGGAAGAGCTTCGCGGCATCTCCATAGCGCTTTTCCGAACCGGCGATGGTGGCGTCGAGCAGGTCGACGCGGGCCTGCTGGGCCACCGTCAGCTTGCGGCCGCGGATATTCTGCAATGTTGCGGCGGCAGTCTGGCGGCCATCGAAGGCGCTCTGCACTTCGGCAAGTTCCAGCCAGTCTTCGGTCGTGCGGCGTTCGGGCGGCAGGGCCAGGAGACGGCGGCGTTCGGTCGCCATACGGTCGGCCCTGAGCGGCGAGGTCGGCATCAGGCCGAAGCCGTCGCGCAGGTCCAGATAGAAGAGCATCTGTTCGCGGTCGTCAGGATTGACGTCGATGAGCTTGTGCGGCGCCTGGCCGATGGTGGCAACGGCCCCTTCGCCCTGGTTCACCTCGACGCTGCCCTGCGGGTTGCTGAGCGCGACGCGGCCCTCGAGCACGATCATCGAGGTCTGGTCGCCCTTGACGGTCATCGTCCAGTCGGTGCCGCGGATGGCGGCTGCGGCGGCAGGTGTCTCCACAGTCAGGCCCTGGCCGCCGCGCTCGGCGCGCGCCCAGATGGTGCCGGATTGGAGATTGAGGATCGTATCGCCGCTCGTGGCCATCCTCTTCACCTGCAGCGATGAATTGCGGCCGAGGCGGACCTGCGTGTGGTCGGAAAAGACGATGGCGAGCTGGCCGTTGGCATTGGTGCGTAGCACGTCGCCGGTCAAAAGATCCTGGTGCAGGTCGACGACACGCCAATCGGACACGTCGATGAAGCGGACCTCCTCGCCGGTCTTGCGGGCAATGACGGAGCCCGCGACCGGCGTTGCACGCTGCACCGGATCGGCCGTCGCCGGCGACGAAAAGCACGGCAACGCGAGCGCGAGCGCAACCCCGGCGCGACTGATGTATTTCGACCAACCCCACATGATCTCAACCCCATACCCCACTTCCCCTTTGTCCATGTAGAGTGAAAAAGTCAAGCGCGCTGCACACGTGTTCTTGATTTCATTTCAAAGTGTACTATCAGGGAAACACTTCTGGGGTGGAGTATTCATGTGAGCGATTTCGAAAATACGACTGAGGTTATGCTGAGCGAGCCGTCGAGCGAGGACATAGGCGCCGAGTATTTCGACCACATCAAGAAAATCAACGACATATTCTACGATCAGATCAAGATATCCGATCAAAAGGCCGCCTATATCTTTACTTTCATGCTCGCCTTTTTGGTGAGTTCCAGTGAGGTGAGGGCGGTCTTCAATCCGGCGCGCTACATCGCAAGCGCGCCGGGGAGCATGCTGTTCTCCGGCCTGCTTGCCGCAGCCTCGGTCTTTTCGATCCTCTCGGCGATCCTCGTCGTGCTGCCGCGGCGTCTCAGCACCTCGACCTCGCTCTTCTGGGGCGCCTGGCCCGATCATCGCGACCTGTTCTTCGACGCGGCGCTGAGGCGCGACGAGCGCTACCTTTTCGACCAGTATCTCGAAAACGCCAACATCCTCTCGACCATCGCCCGCAACAAATACCGCTGCGTCACCTTTGCGTTTCGCGGGTTGATGGTGAGCGTGATTGCTTATGTGCTGTTGTTAGCGGCGGTGTGAGAAACCCTCAAGAGAGCCTCACCCTGAGGCGCCCCGTAGGGGCCTCGAAGGGCGGGGCGGGTGCATCGACGGTTGATGCATGCAAGACGTAGCGCTGCGGCGCGTCCTTCGAGGCTTCGCCCTGCGGGCTACGCGCCTCAGAATGAGGGGCGTCGGAGGATGCCGCCGCCCACACATTCTCCACTCAATCCTCGACCTCAAGAACCAGCTCAACCTCGACCGGCATGCCGAGCGGCAGGCTGGCGACGCCGAGGACGACGCGGCCGGAGAGTTTTTCCTCGCCGAAGACCTGGAGCAGCATTTCGGATGCTCCGTCGGCGACTTTTGGGTGGTCGCGGAAATCGCCTTCGGTGGCGATGTAGACGCCGAGCTTGACGACCTTCACCACCTTGTCCAGCGAGCCGAGATAGTCCTTGGCGGCGGCAAGGCCGCTCAAGGTTGCCGTTTCGGCGGCCTTCCTGCCGTCCTCTGATGTCAGCGTGCCGCCGACGCGGCCGATATAGCGAGGCTCGTGGCCGACGACCGGCAGCATGCCGCTGAAGAAGACCAGCTTGCCTGATCTGACCGCCTCGACATAGGCCCCGAAGGGCGTCGGCGGCGGGGGAAGGGTGATGCCGAGCTCCTGCAGCCGCTGTTCCGCACCGGCTGCCTGCGCGTTGCCATGGTTTACCATCTGCCCAGATGTGCGCCGCCGTCGACGTGCAGCACCTCCCCGGTGACACGCGGAGCTTCCGTCAGGAAGAGGACCGCATCAACGATTTCGTCGACATTCGATATGCCTGCCATCGGCGACAGCGTGCTCAGGAAATCCTTCGGATTGTCCTTGTGCAGCGGCGTGTCCACCACACCGGGAGCGACGATATTGAAGCGAATTTTCTCGTTCGCATATTCCATCGCCAAATTCTTGGAGATGGCGTTGATGCCGCCCTTTGTCATCATCGACACCGAAGCGGAGAAGCCGGCGATCGGATGATCGGTCAATGGCGTGGTGATGCTGACGACGCTGCCGCCTGACTTCTGCGCGACCATCTGCCTGACGACCAGCTGGGTCAGATGGATGAAGCCTTCGAGATTGGTTGAGGACAACGCCGCAAAGTCGGCCATCGTGAAATCGACAAACGGCTTGGCCAGGAAAATGCCGGCATTGTTGACGAGGCCGTCGATCGAGCCGAAACGGTCGATCGCGGTCTTTGCGACCCGTGCCGCGGTTTCGGCGTCACCGATGTCGCCGTCGACGAGGGTCAGCCGGTCGGAGGCCTGAAAGGCGTCCGAGGCGCTGACCTGGCGCGAGGTGGCGACGACATTATGGCCGCGTGCGATGAAGGCGTTGACGAGGCCTGCGCCGATACCCTGGGAGGCGCCCGTAACGATGACAGTCTTTCCGGTAGTCATGTTGAACTCCATGATCTGGTTCGGGCAACGTCGAGCCTGATCGGCCGGGTCGCTCGAGATGGGGCGCCGCGATCGCGCCCCATCGGGTTGTGATTTGTTTTCGCAAGGTGAATATGGCGAAAACTCCATTCCCCGATTAGATGGAAATATCTGGATTCTCTTTTGCATCAGTGCAAAAGTGAAGGCATGCCCGATCTCAACGACATCGCCGTTTTCGTGAAGGTGGCGCAGTATGGCAGCTTCAGCCGGGCGGCCCATTCCCTCGGCATGCCGGTCTCCACCGTCAGCCGGAAGGTGACCTCGCTGGAAGAGCAGCTCGGCGTGACGCTGCTGCAGAGGACGACGCGCAAGCTCAGCCTCACCGCGCAGGGGCGGGCCTATTACGACAGATGCAGCGAGCCGCTCGCTCATCTCATCGACGCCGAGCAGGCGCTGACTGAAACCCAGAGAAAGCCGGAGGGCCTGTTGAAGATCTCCGTGCCGGTCATTTTCGGACAGGAGGTGTTTTACGAATTCGTCTCGTCCTTCCTGAAGGCCTATCCCGAGATTCAGGTCGATCTCTTCGTCACCAACCTGTTTCTTGATCTGATCGCCGAGAATATCGATCTCGGCATCCGTTTCGGCGAACTCAAGGATTCCTCCATCGTCGCGCAGCGGCTCGGCAAGAGCGTGCGCTATCTGGTTGCCGCGCCCGACTATTTTAAGGGCAGGGCGCTTCCCGCAAAGCCCGAGGATCTGAAGGACCATCAATGCGTCCTCCTGAACGGCCGCAACGGCGAGGCGGAATGGCATCTCGTCAGCGGCCGCAAATCGATCGACGTGCGCGTGTCGGGGCCAGTGTCGAGCCGGGATTTCGATGCGGTCAGCGCCTTTACCTATCGCGGCCACGGCATCGGGCTCCTGCCTTCGACCTATTGCGAGGAAGAGATCAAAAGAGGCGAGCTCGTCCGCCTGCTGCCGGACTGGTCGTCGCCGGAGATTTTCGTGCACGCCGTCTATCCCACCCGCCGCTTCCTGCCCTTGCGGCTGCAGGTTTTTCTGGAAGCGCTGAAGGCGTGGAAAAGCCCATTGTGGCTGCCGCTGCATTGAAATTCCGGGGGGCGGCGCCACGAGCGAGCCTGCGTCAGACGGATGCAAGAAGCGGTGTTGCGGCGCGTGCTTCGAGGCTCCGCCCTCTCGGGCTGCGCACCTCAGCATGAGGTCCGTTGGAGGATGCCGTCCCCTGACGGTCGAGGATGTGCCAGTTTTGCTTGCGGTCCCGCTGTCGGGAGCACAAACGCTTGAGAGAGCCTCATCCTGAGGTGCCCCGCAGGGGCCTCGAAGGGCGAGGCGGGCGCTCCTGGTATCACCGAAAATTGAAGCCCCGCGCCCAGCCGGGCGTCCTGCGCCGGCCAAGCTGTGTTACAGTTTCTCGCCTCGATGGCGCAGGGATTGGATTGCCAATGCTGACGACACTTGCGGTGCTGATGGGTCTTTCCGGCGTCGCCCCGGTCGCTGCGGCTGGTGCAGGCGAGGTCGACGTGGCGCTGGTGCTTGCCGTCGATACCTCGCGGTCGATGGATTTCGAGGAGATCGGCATCCAGCGCCAGGGTTATGTCGAGGCGCTCAAGCACAAGGAATTCATCGATGCGGTCAAGGGCGGGCTGACCGGCCGCATCGCCATCAGCTATTTCGAATGGGCGGGCTATGTCGTCCAGGATTCCGTGATCGACTGGCAGGTGATCGAGACGGAGGCGGATGCGATCGCCTTTGCCGACAAGCTGGACGCCCGGCCGATCGCCACGCAGCGGCGCACCTCGATCTCCACCGCCATCGCCCAGGGCGCCAGCATGATCATCGCAGCGCCCTATCAGGGCAGGCGGGAGGTGATCGACGTCTCCGGCGACGGCCCGAACAATTCCGGCAATCCCGTGACGCCCACCCGTGACAAGGCGGTGGCATCAGGCATGGTCATCAACGGCCTCGCCATCATGCTGCGGCCTTCCGATGCGCCGGACGGGCTCGACAAATACTACGCCGATTGCGTCATCGGCGGCCCCGGCGCCTTCGTGCTGCCGGTCCACAAGGTCGAGGATTTCGCGATCGCCGTGCGCCGCAAGCTGGTGCTCGAAATCAGCGGCCTTTCCCCTCCGGCGACGGTGCAGGAGACGGCGGGGGCCGCGCCCGCGGCCGATTGTCTGGTTGGCGAGAAGCAATGGCGGGATTTTTTCGAACGGTGAGCTGGTGGTTTGCAGGTGGGCCTGCGCGTCTTGGGACGAGAGGAGAGGGTATGCCGTGGGACACCCCCCTCTGCCCTGCCGGGCATCTCCCCCACAGGTGGGGAGATCGGCAGGAGGCAATGCCTCGCCCTGAATTTACGGTTCATGTGACGGCCAGTTGTTTGGGGAAGCCAGCGCGCCCAGCCAATCTCCCCACCTGTGGGGGAGATGCCCGGCAGGGCAGAGGGGGGTGGCCACGGCACACGACGGCCTCACCCTGAGGAAGGGTGAGGCGAGTGCTCTCTACGTCTGCCGTCACCTACAATGGCAACTCCCGGCCCGCGCGTTCGCTGACCATGTATTCGGCGTACCAGTCCGGCCAGTTGTCGTCGTGTTTGCCGCCGTTTCGTTTCTCGTGTTCGCCGTGGGCGGTGGCGGCGCGGCGCAGGGCGGCGGCCAGGTCGCTTGAGGTCGAGAAGGCCGTCTCGTCGGCGTCGATGCGGCCGGGCAGGCGGGTGGTGACTTCCTGGAACAGCCAGCCGTTGCCGTCCGGATCCTTGAACGAGGCGAAGGAGCGGTAGCTGCGGTGGTCGGGATCGCGGCCGACGATGCGCAGCCGTCCGAAGAGATAGGGCTCGTCCTTGCCGGCATAGACGCCTGCGGCGTCGTGGAAGACGTCGCTCACCTCGACACCGCGGGCGATGAGATCGCGGCGGGCGGCCTCGATGTCGGAGACGACGAGGTAAAGGCCCTGGGCGGAACCGGGGGCGGCGGCGGTGATGTTTTTCCCGAAGATAATCGCACAGCCGGAGCCGGGCGGCGTAAACTGGATCACCCGGAAATCGGCGTCATTGGCGAAGTCGGCGTCGAGTCGCCAGCCCAGGCCGTCGTAAAAACGTTTGGCGCGGTCGACGTCGGAAACGGGGATGACGACCACTTCGAGCTTGGTGTCGACGGGCCGCGTTCTCGGGGTTTCGATGGGGGTTTCACTGCGCATAGCATTGCTCATCTTCAGCTCCCTTGAGGGTTGGACGCATTAAGAATGGCGATACATGTCGAGGGTGAGTGGACCACAGCGCGGCGAGGGCGTCGAATCAATTATTCTGTCCGATGCGGCCGGCATCGGGCGAGGCGTAGAGGCGGCGGGAGCTGTTCCCGCCGCCTCCCGTCGTCGCGTCGTCATTATGCGGCAAGAGCGGCACGCGTTTTTCCGATCATCAGAGCCGCGCGGGCGGCCTCGCGGCCCTTCTCGACGAAGTGAGCGCGGTAGATCTGCTGGTGGTGCTCAGTTTCCTGATAGTGGTGCGGCGTCAGCGAGACCGACAGCACCGGCACGCCGGTATCCATGCCGGCGCGCATCAGCCCGTCGACGACGGCCTGGGCGACGAATTCGTGGCGATAGATTCCGCCGTCGACGACGAAGGCGGCGGCGATGACGGCGCCGTAGCGGCCGCTCGCCGCAAGATCGCGCGACAGCAGCGGCATTTCGAAAGCGCCGGGAACGTCGAACACGTCGATCTGCTCTGCGGGAACAAGCTGTTGGAAACCTTCGAGGGCACGGTCGACGATATCGGCGTGCCAGCCGGCTTTGATGAAGGCATAGCGGGTGGGTGTCATGGTCATCTCCTTTGGCGTACAGACACGTCACCCAAGGCGATCACGAACGTTCACCGGCTGCCGGCAAGGGCAGCAGGAACGCGCGTTCTCTTTCATCCGGACTATGACCGTCGGCTCAGGCATCGCACCTGATCTGCTGACCCTTCCAAGGAAGGCGCTCGCGGGCTCGCAATCGAAATCGCATACCGCCGGTAGGGACTTTCACCCCGCCCTGAGAACGGCGCGAACATAGGGGCAGGGCGGCGGGCTGGCAAGAGGTGGGAAATGCCTTGTGGGCGGCGAGAGGAGATGGTGTTGAGGGATGCAAGAAGTGATGTTGGCGCGCGTCCTTCGAGGCTCCGGCCTTCGGCCTACGCACCTCAGGATGAGGAGCGTTGGAGGGTGCCGCGCCCAGGTGAGGTCGGTTGGAGGATGCTGCGCCGACGCTCACGAGAGCCTCATCCTGAGGTGCCCCGCAGGGGCCTCGAAGGGCGAGGCGGGTGCACGCCCTTGCTGAGCGTCTCCTTGCGCCTAAATGCTTCCCGTGGGGAGATCCATGTCGAAAAAGCATGTCGTGCCGCGTCATAGTAGGCAGAGCAGCAACCATGGGAGAATGTGATGCAAGACCCCTTTGTCGTGCGCCGCGAGGCGCATATCGCGGCGCCGCCTGCTGCGGTGTTTGCGCTGATGACCGATCCGGAGAAAATCCTGCGCTGGATGGGAACGGAGGCGCAGATGGAGCCTGAGCCGGGCGGGCTCTATCTTGTCAACGTCACCGGCGCCCGCTTCGCGCGCGGCTCGTTTCGCGAGGTGGTGCCGGTTCATCGCCTGGCCTACAGCTTCGGCTGGGACGGCAGCGAGGTGGTGCCGCCGGGCTCGAGCCTGGTCGAAATCGACCTGATCGAGCAGCCGGACGGAACGCTGCTGCGGCTCACCCATAGCGGCCTGCCGAGTGCTGAGCAATGCGCCGGCCATACAGAAGGCTGGGTGCATTATCTCGGGCGGCTTTCCGAGGTCGCCGCCGGGCGCGATCCCGGTCCGGATGTCTTTGGCGGCAGGAAATGAACGGTTTTCCGAGGGTGTCACCGCGTCCGCAACCGACTGTTATTGCGCAAAAAAGCAGCCGGGCGGCGTGCCGCCCGGCGGTCCGGACAGGCGCTTTTTCGCCCGCAAACATGAACATGCAATTCATCCCCGGTTCAATTTGGCAGCCCTAAGGTGCGCCTGGCTGGATTGAATTGGAGTTCGTTATGAAGGCACTTTCTATCGCGGCTGCCTTGCTCGCTGGCAGCCTCTCGATTGGCACAGCTGAAGCGATGCCGGTCGGGTCAATCAACGTTCAGAGCAATATCGTCAAGGCCGACTATGAGTGCGGCCGCGGCTGGCACATGACGGGCTGGGGTGAGTGCAGGCCGAACTGGCGCCGCCCGCCGGCGGTGGTCTTCTACGGCGGTCCGCCGCGCTGGGGCTGGGGCGGTGGCTGGGAACGGCATCACCGCCGGGATTGGGATGGTCCAGGCTGGCGCGAGGGGCGGCGTTGGGATCGCGAACGCCGTTGGCGGGACGACGACTAAAGGTCTCGTTCAGAGACAGATCGATGAAGCCGGCGCCATGGTTCGCCGGCTTTTTCATGAGCGCCCGCAGGCGCTCATTCATGCGCGCCTGCGGGCGCTCAGATCTGACTGACGAGCCAGTACTTGCCGTCGATCAGCTCTTCGAGCTCGACCGGATCCTTGACGCCGAACTCGAACCATTCGACGAGTTCCCTGGCTTTCCGCTTGCTCTCTTCGGCGGTGAATTCGATCCCATAGCGCGTGCACCATCGCCGAAGGATCGACGTCAGCAGCGTCATGTCATTTCCATCAAGCGGATCTTTCGGCCAGTATGTCGTGCCCATCGCAACCCCTCAATCACACGAGACAACGGGCGCATAATGGAATCAAATCCGCGCAAGTTTAAAGTGTTTTTTTCTTTGTTTTCCACCGTGATGAATTGTTTTCCACAGGGTTGTTTGGCGGTGGGGTTGACAGGAGCTGCGGGGGGGTGGCGGGCGCAAGAGCCGAAAGGAAGCAGGGATCGCCACGAACTAAACGAGCTCGCGCCTCGTCGGCTCGAGCATGGTTCGGCCCCTTGTGAGATAGGGCAGCACCCAAAATCCGTATTCGGGATGTCGGCGTCAGCGTCGCTCGAGCGTCCTTGAGGACATCAAGACCGCCGCCCCAGTTTGGAAAACGACCACAGGAGATAAAAGTGTCTACATCAGTGCTCTTCATGTCCATGTCACTGGACGGGTATATCGCGGGGTCCAACGATGAAGTGGGCAATCCCGGCGGCGACGACTTTATGCGGCTGCACGAGTGGTACGGGGATTTTTCCCGACCGACCGGACCGGTCGGACAATTGTGGGACGAATGGAACGCGCCAGGTGCGATTCTGGCGGGTCGGCGAACCGTGGAGCAGGTCGATCACTGGGGCGGTGACAATCACGGTGTCGCGATCTTCGTACCCAGTCACAGGCCGCCCGGGCCATCCGTCGCGAATTATCCGTTGGTCAAATACGTGAGCGACGGGATCGCGAGCGCAATGGCGCAGGCGAAGGCCGCCGCCGGGGACCGGGACGTGTTGATGCTTGGCGCGTATACGGCGCAACGGGCGCTGGAAGCTGGCGTGCTCGACGAACTGCAAATACACCAGGTTCCAGTCTTGTTCGGAGGTGGCCGCCGAATGTTCGAAGTCTTACCATCGCGCGTCGAGTTGGAGATCGTTCGGGTGATCGATACACCCGAGGCCACGCACATCCGCTACCGCGTCCGCCGCTGAGCCCGCCGACCCAGCCGTCACTCGTTTGTGGTCGCCAGCATCAAGGCACGGAGGAGCTGTGGACTATCGGCTCCTAATCAAGCGGCTCGACATGCCCGCCCCCTTCGACAACCGAAGTCTGCCGACACGCTGGCCGATTTCCAAGCCGCTTCACTCGCGCCTAGCCACCCTCACGGGGTTGCCCGCGTCCTGTTGTGATGCCAATGTTAACATATGGATCTGCCTTCCTCCCTTGCCTGGCTGGTTGACGAGGCGGCCGCGTCGCCCGGTCCCGAACGGTTTCTGGCCGAGCTCGGGCGCCGGCTGCTTTCCGATGGCCTGCCGCTTGCGGGCGGCGCGCTGACGCTTTCGGTGCCGCATCCGATCATTGCGCGGCGCACCTGGCTGTGGCGGGCCGAGACCGGGGCGGTCATCGAGGCGCTAGGCTTTGCCGCGGCTCCCGAAAGCGAGGCCGGGCGTGATTGGCTGGCCGGGCTCGGGCCGGTGTGGGAAGAGAGGATCGGGCCTTCCGAGGATGGCCTGCTGCTTGGCTGGGCGGGCATTGCCAATGGGGCAGGGGTTTTCGCTGCCGATGATGCGGCCCGGCTGCGCGACGTCGCGCGCTTTGCCGGCGCACCGCTTGCAGCCCTTGCTGCGCGCGAGGCGCGGGCGGCACTGCTCGAAGCCTATCTCGGCCGGCGCAGCGCGGCCCGGGTGCAGGCCGGCGCGCTTGCCCGCGGCACCGGCGAGACCATCCGCGCCGCCCTTCTCTGCGCCGATCTGCGCGATTTCACAGCACTTTCCGAGGTGACGGAGCCGCATGCGATGATAGCTGCGCTCGATGCCTGGTTCGACCGCGTCGCCGGCGCCGTGCACGCCTTCGGCGGCGAGGTGTTGAAATTCATCGGCGACGGCGTGCTGGCGATCTTTCCCGTTGCGGGCGCCTCCGCCGAGCCGGGAGCGGAGGGCGCGAGCCAAGGGAACAATATTGCCCGAGGGGATCGCGATGCCTGCGAGGCGGCGTTGAGGGCCGTTGCCGCCAGCCGCGCCGGCATGGCCCATTTCGACCAGCTGCGCCAGGCCCAGGGGCTGGCGCCGCTGCCCTTCGGCGCGGCACTCCATTTCGGCGAGATCCTCTGGGGCAATATAGGTGCAGCCGACCGACTTGATTTCACCGCCATCGGCCCGGCGGTCAATCTGGTCAGCCGGCTGGAAGGGCTCTGCAAGCCGCTCGGCCGCAGCGTGCTGGTCTCGGGCGCGGTGGCGGCGAACACCGGGGCAGCCCTGACGCCGCTTGGCGAGCACGCCCTGCGCGGCATCGCCGAACCTTGCGCCGTCTTCGCCCTGCCGGAGGATTAGCGCGATGCCCTGCAATCGATGCGGGGCCGCCGTGATCAGCTCAGTGTTGCAAGCCTATCCCTGCGTTGTAGGCTTTAAGCTCTGACTATGAGGCGAGGCTTCTAACTCATTGTTCTGGCAATAAAGAACTATCAACATATAGTTGTTATTTTTAAAATCCATTTTTGGTGTTTCATAAATATAGGTTTGACTTTGACAGAATATTTCGTCTTTATCTCCAGCGCTGGGCCGATGTTGAACCTTTTCAGGGGAGGAAAATGGTATGCCGGTAAAGCCCAATGCTGTGGATGATTCCGCCAGTTTTTTCGAAACCGATGCAATCAGCGGCAATATTCTCGACAATGATGTTGCCGGATCGAACGGCAAGAAAATCCTGAACTTCTTTGATGGCGAGCGTGTCGATGCCAAGGCGCCTGGCTTGATCACGACAATCGAAGGCGAGCATGGCACTTTCTTCGTCAAGGCGGACGGAAGCTACAGCTATGAGCTGCATGCTTCCGAGAAGGTCGGCTTCGAGGCCGGCGAAAGCCTTTTCGAACATATCAGCTATAAAATTTCCGACGGCGGCGGCAACACCGATACCGCCGTTTTCAACCTGGAAATTAAGGGCGTCACGTCGAAGCCGATCGCGGTCGACGACCACCTGTCGTTCTCGGAAGATGACGCGATCTCCGGGAATTTGCTGAGCAACGAGATCAATCCGGGCGGATCGACCCTTTATCTCCGCTTCTTCGACGGCGTTCGTGTCGATGCCAAGTCGGGTCCGGCGCACGAGACCATCGTTCAGGGTGACTATGGCACCTTCAAGTTGCAACCGGACGGGTCGTTCACTTATGAACTCGACCATTCGCTCGATGCCGTGCAGAACCTCGGCGCGGGAGAGCACCTGACGGAGAGGGTGAGCTACAAGATGGCCGATGCCGCCGGCCACACGGATGTCGGCGTGCTCGATCTGACGATCAACGGCAGCGATGCGCCGCTCCTGAGCTGACGGCCTGCTATGTCGAGCTCCGCCCGGTCCTGCGACGGAGTTATGATTGTCGCGGTTGATGAAATTTCTGCAGTTTCGTCACCGGCAACCGGCCATTACCGGTTGCCGGTGACCGCGGCCGTCCGTTGGGATTGAAGAGATCCGGAGCGGAACGGCGGCGGCTCCCGTCACGCGGGTATCTCCGGACTGTAACGCGAGTTTGCAAAGATATGTTTGCAAAATTTCCTTTGCAATATATGCTTGGGGCATGAAAGATCCGCGCCCCCAGCCTGCCGCAGATACCACAGCCTCCCGCACCGTCAGCCGGGTCGTGCCCGAATCCACGGCGCTGAAGGCGCTGGCGCATCCGGTTCGGCTGCGCATGCTTGGCATGCTCAGGGTCGATGGTCCCGCCACGGCGACGCAGCTCGCGGTGCGGCTCGGCTTGAACAGCGGTGCGACGAGCTACCATCTGCGCCAACTCGCCCAATACGGCTTCATCGAGGAGGCGCCGCATACCTCCAAGCGCGACCGCTGGTGGCGCGCCAGCCATGAACTGACCACGGTGCCGGCGAGCGAGGCCGAGGGGGAGGCGCTCGATCTCGATCTCGCCTTCAACCAGGCTGTGCTCTCGCTGCAGGTCGGCCAGATGCAGCAGGCGCTGGAGGAATATGCCGAGCTGCCGGCCGAATGGCGCAAGGCGAGTACGGCGAGCGACATCATCATTCCGATGACATCAAAACAGGCTGAGGCGCTGACGAAGCGGCTGACCGACATCATCCTCGAAGCGATGCGGGCGGCCCCGCCGCTGGGGGAGGCGTCCGGGAAGCCTGACATGGTTCCCTTCTCGGTCATGCTGCACGCATTTCCCTATCCGGGCCGCCTTCCGCACCGTGAGGGGGAGGATGAGCCGTGAGCAGGGGCAGGCCCTTCCTGGCGCTCGCCGCCGCCGAGACGCTTTCGCTTTCCGGCACGCGGCTTTCGACCATCGCCATTCCCTGGCTGGTGCTGAGCGCGACCGGCAGCCCTGTGCTGACGGGGCTGACGGCGATGACGGAAATGCTGCCCTATGTCGCCGCCAAGGCGCTCGGCGGGCCGCTGATCGACCGGGTCGGCGCCAAGCGCATCGCCATTGCCTGCGACGCCGCTTCGGTCGCCGTGGTGGGGCTGGTGCCGCTTCTCGATTTCCTCGGCATGTTGACCGTGCCGATGCTGCTGCCCGTCGTCTTTGCCATGGGCGTGCTGCGCGGCCCGTCCGATGCCGCCAAGCAGGCGATGGTTCCCGATATCGCGACGCTGGCGAACGTGCCGCTTGAGCGGGTGACGGGCGTCGCCGCCGCGATCGAGCGGCTGGCTTCGACGGCGGGTGCGGCCGGCGCCGGCGCGTTGATCGGGCTGATCGGCCCGGGCCAGGCGCTCCTCGTCAATGCCGCCACCTTTGCCGCCGCCGCGCTGATCGTCGCGATGGGCATACCCGGGATGCGGCGTGCGCCTACGCTAACAGCCACGCCCGATGTCCGGCCGGGAAAGGTTTCCTCCTATCTCGACGATCTCCGGGAAGGCTGGCGCTTTCTGCGCGGCGATGCGGTGCTTGTCAGCATCGTCGCCATGGTGGCGATCACCAATCTCTTCGATCAGGCCTATGGGGCGGTACTGCTGCCCGTCTGGACGCGGGAGTCCGGCCACGGCCCGGAGCTGCTTGGCGCTATGCTGGCCGCCTTTACCGGCGCTTCGATCGCCGGGGCTGCGATTGCCGCTGTTATCGGCGAGCGGATGCCGCGCCTGATGGTCTATACGGTGGCCTTCCTCCTCACCGGATTTCCGCGTTTTCTCGTGCTTGCGATCGATGCGCCGCTTGGCTCTGTCTTCGCGACCCTCGTTGTCGCAGGATTTGCCTCCGGCTTTCTCAACCCCATCCTGTCGGCGGTGATCTTCGAGCGCATCCCGAAGCCGCTGACCGGCCGCGTGACGGCGATGAACGCCGCCCTCTGCTTTGCCCTCATCCCCTTCGGCGGCCTCGTCGGCGGCGCCTTGATCAGCACGATCGGCCTTGCCGTGGCCCTTCTGCTCACCGGGATTGCCTATCTCTGCGCAACGCTTGCTCCGTTGGCGCTGAAGAGTTTTCGCGGTTTCGACAAGGCGCTCGCTTAACCTTGCTTCTAGCCGTGGTGTCCAAGCTCCTCGACCATCAGCTCGATAAAGCGGCGCACACGCGGTTCCAGCAGGCGCTTGTCGGAATAGAGGATCACGATCTTTGCCTCGTCGGCCTCGACGTCGGGCAGGAGCTGGCGGAGGTGGCCGGCGGCAAGATCGGCGGCGGCGAGAAAATCCGGGAGGAGGGCGATGCCGAGGCCCGTCAGCGCCGCGTCGCGCAGCGCCTCGCCGCTGTCGAGCCGCAGGCGGCTGCGCCCCGGCGCCTTGACCCAGCCGCCGCCTTCGCCGCGAAAGCGCCAGCCCTGCCGTTGATTGCGGCTGGTGAAGAACAGGCAGTCATGGGCAGCGAGATCCTCTATATAGCGCGGCTCGCCACGCTCGGCGAGGTAGGCGGGTGAGGCGCAGAGCCGCGCCTTGCAGGCGGCGATCACGCGCGCGGCGAGCCTCGTATCCGACGTCGATGCGCTCGCCCCGATCCGGATCGCGAGGTCGAAGCCTTCCTCGACGATATCGGCAAGGTGATCTGTGAAGCTCACCTCGACCTGGATGCCGGGCCAGGCGCGAAGATATTTTTCAATCAGCGGCAGCACAACAAGCCGCCCGAAAGCTCCGGGAACGGCGAGCCGGAGAACGCCGCGCGGCGTGCCGCTGCGCCCCGCCACACTCGCTTCCGCCTCGTCGACCGAGGCGAGAATCTCAAGCCCGCGCTCGTAGAACAGGCGCCCCTCGTCGGTCAGGCTCAGCGTCCTCGTCGTGCGGTTGAGCAGGCGCGCGCCGAGCCGCTCTTCCAGCCGGATCACCGCCTTTCCCGCCGCCGAACGCGACAGGCCCATGGCCTGGCCACCGGCGACAAAGCTCCCGGCATCGACCACGGTCATGAAGATCAGGATATCGTTCAGGTTCGTGCGCGGCATGAGGCAACTCGAGCGGTTCTACCGCCATAACTCGGTCGGTCATGCGATGGTTCAAGGTTTGGGCCCGGCATTGCTCGTGGAGGAGGTAAGCCAGGGGAGGCTAAATGGTTGCCGCATCCTTTGCCCTGTGCCCGTGACGGACAAGCGGATGAGAGAGGAGAGGGCATGCCGTGTGGCACCCCCCTCTGCCCTGCCGGGCATCTCCCCCACAGGTGGGGAGATCGGCTGGGCGAGATGGCTTCCCCAAACAACTAAAGTATTGTGATTGTCGATGCCGTTCGAGAGGGAGCGATGGTCAAGCCTCTTGCCAATCTCCACCCTTGTGGGGGAGATGCCCGGCAGGGCAGAGGGGGGTATCACACGGCACCCCCGCTCCTCAAACCATCAAAGCAGCCCTCGGCCTCAGCGCCACCCGAGCGCCGGTGCGATGTGGGTCAGGATCGCTTCGATGACATGGGCGTTATACTCGACGCCGAGCTGGTTGGGCACGGTGAGCAGCAGCGTGTCGGCCTCGGCGATCGCCTGATCTTCGGCGAGCTGCCTGATGAGCTCGTCGGGCTCGGCGGCGTAGCTGCGGCCGAAGATCGCCCGGGTCTTCTCGTCGATGAAGCCGATCTTGTCGCCCTCGTCGCCGCCATAGCCGAAATAGGCGCGGTCGCGGTCGTCGACGAGCGCGAAGATGCTGCGGCTGACGGAGACGCGCGGCTCGCGCTTATGGCCGGCCGCCTTCCAGGCCTCGCGGTAGGCGCGGATCTGGTCGGCCTGCTGGACGTGGAAGGGCTCGCCGGTCTCGTCGTCCTTCAGCGTCGAACTCTGCAGGTTCATGCCGAGCTTGGCCGCCCAGACGGCGGTGGCGTTGGAGCTTGCGCCCCACCAGATCCGCTCGCGCAGGCCTTCGGAATGCGGCTCGAGGCGCAGCAGCCCCGGCGGGTTCGGAAACATCGGCCGGGGGTTCGGCTTGGCGAAGCCTTCGCCGCCCAGCACTTCGAGGAAAACTTCTGCGTGATGGCGGGCCATGTCGGCATCGCTCTGGCCCTCCGGCGGCGCGTAGCCGAAATGACGCCAGCCGTCGATCACCTGCTCGGGCGAGCCGCGGCTGATGCCGAGCTGCAGCCGCCCGCCGGCGATGAGATCGGCCGCACCCGCATCCTCGGCCATATAGAGTGGGTTCTCGTAGCGCATGTCGATGACGGCGGTGCCGATTTCGATCCGGCTGGTCCTGGCGCCGACGGCTGAAAGCAGCGGGAAGGGGGCGGCGAGCTGCCGGGCAAAATGATGCACCCGAAAATACGCGCCGTCGGCGCCAAGCTCTTCGGCCGCAACCGCAAGGTCGATCGACTGCAGCAGCGCATCACCCGCCGAGCGCGTCTGCGACTGGGGCGAGGGCGTCCAGTGCCCGAACGAGAGAAAACCGATCTTCTTCATGCCGCGCCTCTATCCGTTGCGTCTCAAGGTGGATGGGTCATGGCATAGTTTTGGGGAGGAAGACAATCGGGGCGGAGGGTGTGGTGCATCAGATGCTTGGGCTTTGACGCGCTATCCTTCGCTATACCTAGGAGTGTTACGCGAACTTCTCCCCATCTTCATTCCGTGACAGGCACAGGAATGAAGGTGGGGAGACGTTCGTGCATTAAAATTTCGAAGCCTCAATGAAGCGTGTAGAGAAGCGTGCCGTAGCCAAGCTGGTCGTAGCCGCCGCTATTGGGTCCATAATCGCGTCCGCCGCCTTCCGGGCGCGCCAGGGTGGTGAAGGTGGAAACGTAGGGGGCGTAGAGTCCCTTTAGAACGACGTAATGGTTGTGGAGCATCTCCCACATAGGTCTGACGTTCGGCCCCCTGCTTCCCTCCGAAATTGAGGTTTGGGTGGTGTCGCTGTTTTTGTAAGTGGTATACGGCACGTCATAACCGAGGTTGTGTTTGGCCACATATTCCGCGCCTGCAAGCACGAGATTATTGTCGTAGCCGTAGAGATCATCACCTTGGGACCAGGCCATTTGGCATATCGCGCCAATAAGGGCGATATCGAGCATCGAATGCCCCTGGTCGCGCCCGGCTTCCTGGCCCTGGGCCAGTCCCCCGTCGTACACCTTCCAAAACATCTTGTGGAAGGCTCCGTTTCCGGCGCCGCCATATAGGTAGTTGATCGCTTCCTTGTAGATGTCTTCTCTATCCGTCAGGACGCCGATGGCCAGCATGGAGGCAATATTGCACAGGTCCCAGTTGGCCCAGTAATGGTCTATCTTGGCGCCGTTGTGCCTGACCAGAAAATCATGATTCATGGCGTAGAACACTGTCAGCATCATGTTCTGGAATTTTGAGAAATCATCGGCGGACCATCCCTTATAGGTTCGCATGATCTCCGCCGCATTGGCCATTTCATAGCCGTAGATGCCGGATGCCAGAAACTTGTCCGAGCTGCCGTCAATCGCCGTCAATGTCGACGACCAGGCATTCAACACCTTGATGGCGTTGATGGCGTAGGCGTCGTCCCCACTGATTTTCCAGCGCAGAGCCAAGGCATATGCAGCGGCCGCATCATTGAAAAGAACCGGATAGTTCTGAGGGCGGGTGCCTTGCCCGCGGATAACGAGCGAAACCGGTCGAGGCGCGTATTTTAGCGACGAATGGCCATTGTTGATCAATCTTTGCCAACCGCTGAATGTCGGCTCAGATTTCGCCTTTACCATCGTTATGATGCGGTCGAAATCAGATTGGGTCTGCAACAAGCCGGGATGGACAAACTTCCTGCCGCTGCTGCCCGCGGTCACCGTATTTGCATTGGAATTGGCATCCGAGGGAGCGTTTCCGGATGTCGCATTACCGTTCGTCGGCGATGTCGGCGTCTCAGAGCCTTGCTCAGGAGCTGTTGCGCCGACGGCTGAATCCGACCCCGGCTGTGTTGTCTGGGAACTGTTTTTACTTTCGCCGTTTGTCGCTGAAGCAGTCTTTTCAGTACCGGTGTCCGGGAAGGCTGTGGAGAGTGCGGCAACGATCACATTCACAAGCGGGGTAACGGGGTTCCGGTCCTCACAGCTTTGGAGACCAAGGCAGAAGCTCACGAGAACGACAAGGCCAATCTTCGTTCTTCCGTGCCCACCGCCAGCGGTCTTCGTCGTTATCTCTCCAGGTGATGAAGGGCGCGAAGCGATCGCCAACGTCCCTCTGTTCATCATATCGGCATCAATTCCTAACTCTATGCACGCAGCATGTGATCCCCTGCGAAGCAGTGAAGCTGCGATTCATCTGCGGTGATTAGACCTGCATGAGGGAGCAAATGCGACCTGCTCGCCGGCTGCGGCGCGAGCCTCAATGACATGGGTTATCAATTTATGAATGGACTGCTCTGCTCGAAAACCTTCGGCGCATTCGGGATAGGCCGCACATGATCTGGATACCGATATGCTTTCGCCTGCATGCCGTGACGGTCCATTTCCTTCAGGCGGAAGCAGAGGGAATTGGCGTAAGCGGCTGAGCGGGAGTCTGTTTTGGGCTCGAAGCGCTCGATCGCTGCTTCCTGCATCGATCGGGCGTGGAGCGCCCGCCTCGTCCTTCGAGGCCCCTAGCGGGGCACCTCAGGATGAGGCTCTCTTGAGCGTCGGCGCTCTCCGACCGGCAAGCCGCAGCCATGGCGAGAGGTGGAAGCCGCTCATCAGCAGGTACATCGATGTCATCCCCGTGAGCGGAAAGGCATCGGGCGTGGTCATGCAGATCATGTCGGAGCTGCCGGTCGCTGCCGTGAGCAGCCCCATGAGGGCGAATGTCGGCGCGGCGGCAAACGACAGAAAATCGGCGGTGAGCACGGTGTGGCCACCCGGAGCGGTCCTTTTGGCAGTCGGGACGGGAGGCTTGGCCGCCGATCCGTCTGCGGCGGCGGCCAGCGACAGCCATTCGGCGGCGTTGAGAGCCATGGCGCTGTCCGGGGCAGCTATCGCGCCCGAGGTAGCTGTCGTGCTCGAGGCGGTTGCCGCGCTCGGGGCGGTCATTGCATCCGAGGCGGCCAGATCGCCGCCTCCTTTCGCGTGGTGGGAAAAGGCCATCACCGTCACTCCGTGCCGTAGCGGTCATGGTGGCGCCACCAGATGCCGGTTTCGTTGCGGCCTTTGGGGGCGCGGTCGAGCCACTGGTACATGCCCCACATGCCGTCCAGCCCGCGCGCATAGGTGGAATAGCTGTGGTAGACGGCGCCGTCGATGAGTTCGAAGGCGCTGACGCCGGGCCGGTCGCGGGTATAGGTGGGAACGTCGGTGCCGGTCATCGCGGCGATCTGGCCGACCGGTCCTTCGTCGTCGCGGCTCTGCCATTCCCCGACCGTCTTGCCCGCAAGCGGCTCGGGGGCGGGCGGTTCGCGGCGGTAATTATACTCTATGCCGCCGGCACGCTGCTGCTCGGGCGTGAACAGGACGCTGAAATCGGCGTTGAAATCGCTGCCGGCGGAAGAGGCCCAGGGGAAGCTCCAATCCATGCGCCGCTTGAAGGCCTGAAGCTTTTCGAGGGGCGCGCGCGAGACCACGGTGAAGGCGACGTCGTGGTTTTGGAGATGGACGAAGAAGCCGTTGAAGCCGTCGGCGATCGTGGAGCAGGAGGGGCATCCGACACTGTAATCCGGCCCGAACATGAAGTGATAGACGAGAAGCTGCGAGCGCCCGCCGAAGAGATCCTTCAGCGAGGCATCGCCGCCTTCGGTGTCGAAGCGATATTGCTTGTCGATCCTCACGCGGGGCAATTGCTGGCGTTTGGCCGCCAGCGCATCGCTTCGCCGGGTCAGTTCCTTCTCTTCCTCGAGCAGATCGAGTCTTGCCGCCAGCCATTCCTGGCGTGTTGCATTCAGTGCTATCGTCATGGGACTTCTCCTTTGCCTGTCAATCGTCGTAGCATCCGGCACGATTGCTGCCGGTCGAGAGGAGATTACGGCCGGGCGGACGGATGGCGGGAGTGACAAGTGTGACGGGATTTGAATGGACTCGCTGATTACGGCCGCAGCACGCGCACTGGCATCGGGCGATGCGCTGGGTGCCTTGAAACGGGTGGCGTTGCGTGACGACGCGCCGGCCTTAGCGTTGCGCGGCATCGCCATGGCGCAGCTCGGCGATCTCGTCCGCGCCAAGGCGCTGTTGAAAAGTGCCGCGCGCGCCTTCGGGCCGCGGGAGGCGGTGGCCCGCGCCCGCTGCGTCGTCGCCGAGGCCGAGATCGCGCTCGTTTCGCGCGATCTCACCTGGCCGCCGAAGGCGCTGGATGCGGCAGCCAAGGTTCTGGAGGCGCATGGCGACCGGGTCAATGCCGCCCATGCCGGCAATATCGCCATTCGCCGGCTGGTGCTGATCGGCCGGCTTGATGAAGCCGAGCGGGCGCTTGGACGTCTCGACCCGACGCCGCTGCCGCCGCCATTGCGGGCCGCCCATGAGCTTGTCGCCGCCGGCATCGCCGTTCGCCGCCTGCGGACGGAGGCGGCGCGGGCCGCACTCGACCGGGCAGGGTTTGCGGCGCGCCAGGCCGGTATGCCCGTGCTGACGGCCGAGGTCGAAACCGCCGCCCGCGTGCTCGACCTCCCGGCGGCGCGGCTGGTTTCGCGCGGGGACGAGCGCCCGTTGCGGCTTGCCGAGGTGGAGGAACTGTTTTCCAGCACGCTCGTCGTCGATGCCTGCCGCCATGTGGTGCGCGCGGACGGTGCGGTCGTGCCGCTTGCGAGCCGGCCGGTGCTTTTTGCGCTCGCCCGCGCGCTTGCCGAAGCCTGGCCGGGGGATGTGGCGCGGGGGGTGCTGATTGCCCGCGCCTTTCGCGGCAAACACGCCGACGAATCGCATCGCGCCCGGCTGCGCGTCGAGATCGGCCGGCTGCGGGCGGAGCTTGCCGGGCTGGCCGAGGTCTTGGCGACGAAGCGCGGCTTTGCGCTTTTGCCGCGCGGCGCGGGCGAGATCGCGGTGCTCGCGCCGCTCGTCGAAGGGCCGCATGCGGCGGTGCTTGCCTTTCTGGCCGATGGCGAGGCGTGGTCGAGTTCGGCGCTGTCGATCGCGCTTGGCGCTAGCCCCCGCACCGTGCAGCGTGCGCTGGAATCGCTCGCCGGCGAGGACAAGGTGCAGGCGATCGGGCGCGGGCGAGCGCGGCGCTGGATGAGCCCGCCGCTCTCCGGTTTCCCGACGATCTTGTTACTCCCCGGACCGCTGCCGAGCGACTAGTATGAGACAACCCATAAGGAGCAAGAAATGAAGAAATCGGCTGCGACGATCCTGCGTGAATATGGACCCTTTCCGGAGGCCGACCGCGTCAACGGCGTCACTTTCGACGGCCGGCACGTCTGGTTCGCCTCTGGCGACAGGCTGAACGCGCTCGATCCCGACAGCGGCGAGGTGGTGCGCTTCATCGAGGTCGCCTCCCATGCCGGCACGGCCTTCGATGGCGAATTCCTCTACCAGATCGCCGAGGCCGTCATTCACAAGGTCGATCCGAAGACCGGCCGGATCCTGACCACCATTCCCGCGCCCGGCAATGGCGGCGATTCCGGGCTCGCCTGGGCCGAGGGCACGCTCTGGGTCGGCCAGCATCGCGGCCGCAAGATCCATCAGATCGATCCCGAGACCGGCAAGATCCTGCGCACCATCGAATCCAACCGCGTCGTCACAGGCGTCACTTGGGTCGACGGCCAGCTCTGGCACGGCACCTGGGAAGGCGACGAAAGCGACGTCAGGCGCATCGACCCAGAGACGGGCGAAGTGCTGGAGCGGCTCGACATGCCCGAAGGCTTCGGCGTTTCCGGCCTCGAATCCGACGGCGCCGACCGCTTCTTCTGCGGCGGTGGCGGCAGCGGCAAGATCCGCGCCGTGCGCCGGCCGTGAGTGCGGTGCGTGCGGGTGAATCTTTGCATCCGCTATTTTGGGTGGCATGCCATGCAGCCCCCTCATCCGGCTGCCGCCACCGACCTGGGTGAGCCACGGGTCTCACCCGTCCTTCGGACCCCCGAGGGGAGAAGGGAATGACGCGCTGTCGCGCATATTTTCAGCGGCAGCGTTAGAGTAAGACGAGGCGCTGCGACAAAATCCCTTCTCCCCTCGGGGAGAAGGTGGCGGCAGCCGGATGAGGGGGCTGCACGGCAGGCCCCATCCAAACAGCGCTTGCGCAGCCGCTCTCTGCCAGTGAACGATTGATTTCATCATTTGGCGATCTAGTTTCGCGGCAGTGTCGAGGCTTCGCGCCAGCGGGGGGCTGGACGCAGAGCTGACGTGACCGGGGGGAAGAGTTTGAAACATCTGCGCACGACGCTCGGGCCTAAGAGCAAATCCGAACTTGGGATGATCCTGCCGCACGAGCATGTCTTCGTCGATCTCAGAACGCCCGACCAGCCCGGCTATGCCGAAGCCAACACCGAAGACGTCGTTCGGCTGATGGCGCCCGAAATCGAGCGGATCAAGAAGCTCGGGGTGACGGCGCTGGTGGAGTGCTCGACGGGCGGCGTCGGACGCCGTGCGGATATCGATCTTGCCGTGTCGCTTGCAACCGATTTTCCGATCGTCGTTCCCACCGGCAACTACCGTGAACCCTGGATTCCCGAATGGGTCCGCCATGCTTCCGAGCAGGAGCTGGAGGCGTGGATGCTGCGCGAGCTGACGGATGGGATCGGCGAGACCGGGTTCCAGGCAGGCTGGATCAAGCTCAGTGCCGGCGATGACGGCATGACGGCGCTCGAGACGAAAATCCTGCGGGCAGCTGCGCGCGCCGCAGCGCAGACAGACGCCGTCATCGGCAGCCACACGATCAAGGGACGGGTCGTCATGGATCAGCTCGACGTCATCGAGGCGGAAGGCTATCGGGCCGACAGGTTCATCTCGATCCACACGCAGGAAGAAAAGGACTTCGCCTATAACGTTGCCGTTGCCGAGCGAGGCGCCTGGATCGAATATGACCATGTCGGCCGCGGCGAGGACAAGGAGGTGGCCGAGTTGGTGATCAAGGCGCTGGAGGCAGGCTGCGGCGACCGACTGTTGCTGAGCCATGACCGGGGCTGGTTCGATCCGGCGCTGCCGATGGGCGGGACACCCAAGCCGTACACCCATCTCTCCACGGTCTTATTGCCCGAGCTGAAACGGCGGGGCGTGGACGACGGGACGCTGATGCGCCTGACCCACGACAATCCGTTCGAGGCTTTTGCCCGATAAGGGGAGCGGTCGCGCGGCTAAATCCGCGCGTGTGCTGAAGCAATTATTGAAAGTACAGGCGAATTTGCTCCGAGCTCGGGATGATCCTTCGAGGCGATCCTGTGGATTGCGGCTCAGAATGAGGGGCGTTGGAACATGCCGTCGCACCGGTTTTCCAAATCTTCGACGTTTCAGGAGGAGCGAGGCGGGTGCCCCAGATTAGTCCCTCCCCCTTGTGGGGAGGGGTTGGGGAGGGGTCTGTCCGGCCTTCGGAGCGTAGGCGAAGGGTATGCTCACATCCCCCGTCCACCCAACACATCCCCCAACGCCTCGAACACTCTCGGATCCAGCGTCTGCGACACGTTGAACCGCATGAAGTTCGTCGCCGACTGCGAGAGGCTGAAGGCGTTTCCCGGGGCAAGCACGATCCGCTTTTTGAGGGCTGCCCGTGCCACGTCAGCGGCATCGATGCCGTCGGGCAGGCGGCACCAGAGGAACATTCCGGCCTGGGGCTCCAGCCAGGGGGTGATGCCGAGGCCCTTCAGTCTCGCCGAGACCTCGCTCATCGTCCGGGCCAGCCGGTGTCTCAGCGTCTCCATATGCTTGCGGTAGCCGCCGTCGCTCAAGGCATTCAGCACCAGCTCGGCCGTCATCCGGCCGCCGCCGAAGGAGGTGGCGATCTTGAGGTCGGTGAGGCCGTCGATCCATTCGGGTTTCGCGGCGACGAAACCGCAGCGGGCGGAGGCCGAGAGCGTCTTGGAGAAGCTGCCGATATGGATGACGCGCTCGAGCCCATCGAAGGCGGCAAGGCGCGGGGCCGGCGTATATTCGAAATCGGCGAAGATATCGTCCTCGACGATGGTGAGATCGAACTGGTCGGCGAGTTTCAGGACGCGGTGGGCCGTGACCGGGGAAAGCGTTGCGCCCGTCGGATTGTGGATGGCTGAGTTGGTGATGTAGAGCCGCGGCCGATGCTCGCTAACGACTTGCGCGAAAAGCTCGAGATCGGGGCCCGAGGGCGTGTAGGGCACGCCGACGATCTTTGCCCGGTGGGCGCGCAGGAGCGCATGGAAGTTGAAGTAGCAGGGATCGTCGACCAGCACGGTATCGCCGGGTTCGAGCAGGAAGCGGCAGATGAGGTCGATCGCCTGCGTGCCGGAATCGGCCAGCATGATCTGATCCGGCGAGGCCTCGATGCCGCGTTCGCCCATGCGGCGGGAAATCAGCTGGCGCAGCGGCGGCAGGCCGAGCGGCGAGCTGTAATCGGCGAGAGCCGCACCCTCGGCGCGGGCAAGCATTCTGAGCGCACGGCGCATGCTATCGCCCGGCAGCCAGGAGGGCGGCAGCCAGCCGCATCCGGGTTTGAGATCGGTTTCATCAGCCTCCAGCGATTGCCGCGAGATCCAGAACGGGTCGACCGCCCGGTCGAGCTTCGGCCCGACTTCGGTGAGCGCGAAGGGCGCCGCCTGGTTGGCGACATAAAAGCCGGAACCCGGCCTTGAAAGGATTGCGCCCTCGGCGACAAGGCGCTCATAGGCGTCGACGACGGTCGAGGTCGACAGCCTCATGCTTGCCGCCAGGCCCCGCACGGAGGGCAGCCTTGCCCCCGGCGTCAGGCTGCGCCCGGCGATGCGCTGGCGGATCGTCGCCATAACAGTCTCGACGCGCGTGCGCCCTGCCATCTCTTCGTTCATCCGTACTGCTTTCCGAACCATAACAGTTTTGCCAAACCGTATCAGACCGTGACTGTCATGACCATCCGTGCCGGCGGATAAGGATTGTCGCGCGTTGCTGCGAAACCGATTCAGGTAACGCGTCTTAGATCATTGTTTTCGCGCATGTTCGTTCTCGCAAGGGTCGCTGCAGGTTTTGGGCGTCATGCCTTGGAGGGACGTGCAGGCGCACCATGGAGCGTAAGATGGAACGCATTACGGCAGGATGGGTCAACGGTTTGATCGGGGTGGTGATCTTCAGCGGCTCGTTGCCGGCGACGCGGGTGGCGGTGGCGCAGTTCGATCCCGTTTTTCTCACGGTCGCGCGCGCTGCGATCGCCGGGCTGCTGGCGCTCTGCCTGCTGATCGTCTTCCGGCAGAAGCGGCCGGCCGGGCGCGAGATCCTCTCTCTTGCCGTCGTCGCGCTCGGCGTCGTGGTCGGCTTTCCCTTGCTCACGGCGCTGGCGTTGCAGCATGTCACATCAGCCCATTCGATCGTCTTCATCGGCCTCCTGCCGCTGGCAACTGCAACCTTCGCGGTGATCCGCGGCGGCGAACGGCCGAAGCCGGCCTTCTGGATTTTCTCCGTTCTCGGCAGCGCGATCGTGGCGGGTTTCGCCTTTGCGCAAGGGCTGACGGCTTCGCCGGCCGGCGATCTCCTGATGCTGGGGGCCGTCCTCGTCTGCGGCCTCGGTTATGCCGAGGGCGGCAGGCTGTCGCGCACGCTCGGCGGCTGGCAGGTGATTTCCTGGGCGCTGGTGCTGTCGCTGCCTGCGATGATCGCGGTCGCATTTCTCTACCGGCCGGCGAGCTTTGCCGGGATCGAGACGCCGGCGCTCGTCGGCCTTGCCTACGTCTCGCTGTTCTCAATGCTGATCGGCTTCATCTTCTGGTATCGCGGCCTCTCGCAAGGCGGCATCGCCGCCGTCGGCCAGCTGCAACTGCTCCAACCCTTCTTCGGCCTGGCACTCGCCGCCACCCTGCTGCATGAACCGGTGACGTGGGCGATGCTCGGCGTGACGGTCGCCGTCATCTTCTGCGTGGCCGGGGCAAGGAGATTTGCGCGGTAGTCGCTGAGTTCCGGGCGCCGGTCACAAAGCCGCCGCTCAATCGTCAGCAAATAACCCCGTTATCGCCGCATCGAGCCTATTTCAGGCTTCATCGTCGCGACCTCGCCAGCCTGTGAGAGGCTGAGCGATCGACCGAGGCGGTGTTGCCGCCGTTCAAATTACGGGAAAAGGAATGAAAATGATCACTCGTTATACATCCCTCGCAACGATGACCGCCGCGGTGTTCAGCCTTCTAGCGTTCAGCCCGGCATCGGCCATTGAAATGGCGCAGGCGCAGCAGCCCGCCCAGGGCCAGGCGCCAGTGCAGGGACAGGGCGGCGGCGCGGCCGCGCCGGTCAGCGATCAGAAACTCCAAGCCTTTGCCGTTGCCTATGTGCAGGTCGACAAGGTCAGGCAGGAATATTCGGCCAAGATCGACGCGACGAAGGATGAGGCTGCCAAGCAAAAGCTGCAGGATGAGGCCAAGAAGCAGATGGTCGACACGGTCCAAGCCTCTCACGACATCTCCGTCGAGGAATATTCGTCGATCCTGACGGCCGTGCAGAGCGATCCGGCTCTGGCCAAAAAGGTCCTGGAAAAGATCGGCACCCCGCCGCCGGCGCAGCCGCAGAAGTAAGGCGTTACGATCGACGCTCCGACGTTCGCGAAGGAGGCAGCGCCTGCCGTTTGGGCTGGCGCTGCTTTCCGCTTGGGAACGTCGGCTCCGTTGCCAGTCGTGGGAGCCCGCCGTCATCCGGTGATGCGGAAATCCACTGGTATCGTCCGGCCGGTAACCCAGACTTGAAGAGCCTCATAGTGGTCGGACATCACGACCTCACATCCGGTGCAAGACTACCCTTTGGCGTGCACTCCATCGAATCCATAGGCTCTTTGAACGAGCGCCACCCGGATTTCGTAACGCGAGTACCAATCCGCGCGGCCCCGGCGTTGCGCTTCGACGTGATCGACGACGGCTTTCCAGGCCCGAATACTCTCCTCATCCTGCCAATAGGAGTTGATGATGCCGAAACCATCCGGCCGGCGGGCGCTTTCGAACCCGAGAAAGCCGGACTGCTGTTTCGCCAGGTCCACCATGACGGCGCCGATCTCACCGTAGCCGTCTTCGACCTCCGTTCGTTGCGAGGAGAAGCAGACCACATAATAAGGCGGCGCAGGCAAGGTAGCGATAGACATGACAACCTCTCATTGCTGTGGGATCGGTCTAAGGTCGCGCTTTCACGAAAGGCGCGGCGGTCTCCGTGTTATCGCGCATCCACCCGCCAGGGCGGCTCGATGCGGTTCTGTCCGGCATAATAGAGGATGATACGGTTGCCGCCGGGATCTGATAATTCCGCCTCGCGCCAGAGCCAGCTTTTATCCTCAGGTCCACTCGCGAAGCGAAGGCCGGCACTGCTCAGTCGGCTGACCGTCTCGTCCAGGTTCTCGCACTCGAAATACACCGTGGTTCCGCCGCCGCCACTTTCGCCCTGATGGAGGGAGAAGGTGCTGTCGCCATCAGGACAGACGAAACGCGCATAGCGGGGGCGGGCGTCCACGACGGGTTTCAGACCGAGCGTGCAGTAGAAGTTCCAACCCGCATCCAGGTCAGCCATCGTAACAGTCACTTGGTTAAGGCGCATGATCTATCCCCTTAACTGAGCATTGCCGCCCGGCAGCGTATTTCCTGCTTCGGCTGTTTGGCACAGCCCATTCCTTCATGGCGTATCGAATTTGAAGATCGGACGCCGGTTGAGCGTGAAGGCTTCGCCAGGGTGGTAGAGATAGGCGGCGCAGGCGCGGTCGAGGCGCATGGCGAAATCGTTGGCGACGGAGAGGCGAGCTTCTCCGCTCGGCGCCTGCTGGACGAAGGCCCGCAAGGCCTCCTGATCGCCCTTGGCGAGGAGAAGTTCCGTCACGATGCCGAAGGTTTCGAGATCAGCGGCGAGAGTCGGCGAGACAGCGCCATCGCGAACCTTGGTGGCCATCTCGGTCCAGCGCGGCCAGTCGATCTTGTTTGATAAATCCTCGGGTTTTGGCGGTATGGTATCGGCTTCGCCTGTGAGGTAAGGCTGCAGCGCTTCGACGGCGAGCAGGCGATCTATGACATTGCGGACGGTGAAGACACCTGATGTCCTGACGTAGCGATTGCCGTCATAGGGTCTGGAGTCGAAAGTCGTCTCGATCGCCGATCGCCCGGAGAGAGCCACGGCGGCTCGATATTCAAACAGCCACGCGGCATCCATCGTGCCGCTCCTCCTGACCACGCCCTTATCCAACATTGACAGGACCAGACGCTCAGCAACGCGAGCAGCGATCTCGTCCTCGCGGTCAACTGCCCTCATGTGCTGCAGAAAGCTCTCCTGGGGCTCGAACGCTGCGCCCGCCATGATTCGCTGGAGCCGCTCCTCCTTGAGCGTTTTAGCCGCTTTGACCCTGGGATGGCCGACCATGGCCCCCGCAAAATTGGCGTAGTAGGTCAGCTTGTCCAGGTTGTCCTTTGCCCCGCCGCGCGCCATGAATCGATGCCATGCCAGGGGATCGGTTTCGCTGGCGGAGACGGAGTTTGCGATATCATTCAAGCCGTGGGCTTCCGCCGCCTGGACGACCCTCTCCTTGAATTCGTCCGGCTGATCGGCGATGGCAGCGGCAACGATGCCGCCCTCAACAGTGAACGCTTGGCCCGAATCGTTGAGCGGCATGAAGGGAGTAGCGGCGAAGTGCTTCATCAGCACGTCTTCGCCGCCTTCCTGCAGCAGCAGCGCTCGGATGCCGGATATGCCAATACCCGAAAAGGTTTGGTCGAATTTCGGGCCAGCCGAGACTTGAATGGCCTTGTAGCCGAAATGGTGCAAGTACCAAGCCCCGGCGAGATCGTCGACGGACGCGTATTTGTTTTGCTGAAGCAGGTTTGCCAGCAGGACGGGGATTTGCTCGTCGGGAAGCGGCGTATAGCGGATCTTCAGATAGGCGGCCTCGGCGCCATACCTGTAGGGAGCCGATGGCGCGAAGGTGGCCCAATCGGCAAGCACGATATCGCTGAAGGCGAGGATTGTTTCTCTTTGCGGGCAGAACTTATCCGACGCAAGGGCCGGCGAGGCGAGGCACGACAATAGAAGAAGGCTGAAAAATCCGGTCAACATACGAAGCATCGTCAATCCCTTGCGGTTCCCCAAATGCAGCTCCTGAATCGGAGCGCGACCGCTATCCGGAAGATAGGCGGCGGCCGGGTGCGCGGCAAGGGGATGACACGGGGAGGTGGTGGTTTTTGCTTTGGTTTGGCGGCAAGAATTTTGGGGCGGTGAGGAATCTATTTGGGACCGGCGAATTTCGCCGCAGCAAAAACATAAAGACTTCTATGACTCCAGGTGCGCGAAGGGAGATTTTATTGGGGAAGTAGAAATTATCATGCGTGGTTTCATTCGTTGTTTTTTGATTGGGCCATTCATTTCAATCTTGTTGTTTGCCTGTCTTGGTCTATCGCCGCAGGCTTTCGCTGCCGGCAATGAGGACAAACGGGACGTTTGGCAGGCGCGGCTGAGGCTAATTGAGCAAGGCAATTGTGATCAGGCATGGAAAGAGATTTGGAAAGAGGCGCGCAAGGGAGATGCTGAAAGCCTTGAGGGGCTTTGGCATGTCATGTTGACCGAAGCGCTCGTTCCGCCGTCGTATTTTCCGATCACCAAAGATACGGCTCCGCAATACATAGCCGAGAATTTAGCCGTGCTGACAATATACGCCCGAAAATCGGAAATGATGTCCAGGAGCTTGCGCGACTCCGGGACTGGCTTGGCTGCGTCAGCTGATGGTTTTTTAGAGCCAGGCTTGCTGGATAAAGTTCAGTCTGCAGATGCATGTTTCAAGGGCGGGCGCAGTCTCGATGTGTGCTATAAGCTGGCCGTCAAACTCAAACTTATCCCTTCCTTCGAGCAGTATGTCAGCTTGATAGATAACGCCCCCAGACCAGCCGTTTGTCCGCGCGGTGAAAGGCCTTCGGATCTAAAGTAGCAGGATCTTTTCCGAGATGACCCGCGCCATCATGCCGAACTCAGAAACCGGAGGCACCGCAATGACCGAAATCGGCCGGCTGCTTGGCTCGGGCAAGGAGGCTGAGGTCTTCGAATATGGCGCGCTGGCGCTCAAGCTCTACAAGCACGCCGCCGCCAAGGCGTCGGCGTTCAGGGAGGGGGCAAACCTTGCGATCGTCGAAAGGCTTTCGCTGCCGGCGCCAAAGGTTCATGCGGTTGGAGAGTTCGACGGGCGTTGGGGCGTGGTGATGGACCGCGCGCCCGGTTCCTGTTTTGCCGAACGGTTCGTGTCCGCAGGTGCGCCGTTTGAGGAGATGGCGCAGTTGCATCGGAGACTTCACCAACAGTCCGACGATGGTTTGCCGTCTTTGACGGCAAGGCTTTAGGCCGCGATCCGGCGGGCCGAGGGCCTAGATGCTTCGTCGAGACACCGGCTTCTGTCGGAACTGGAATCTCTTCCCGATGGCGACAGGGTCTGCCACCGTGATTTTCACCCCTTCAACATTCACGGCGCGGGGCAGGCGGCCATGATCGTCGATTGGCTCGACGCCTGCTGCGGCAATCCGCTGGCCGATGTCTGCCGGACCTATCTCTTGCTGCGCCATGCGGTGCCGGAACGGGCGATGGACTATGGCGAGACCTATGCTGCGATGTCAGGCGCCGAGGTCGGCGCCATCCTGGCCTGGCTTGCCCCGATCGCCGCCGCCCGGCTGACGGAGGGTGTTGCAGACGAGAATGACGAGTTGCTGCGGTTGGCCGGCGTCGCTTGATCTGGCGCGAAGGCGCCGCTCGGGCCGGGGATGCCTTGGTTTCCATCGCCCCGGCCTTTTGCCGTCGCGTCACCTCGAGAACCATGTCGAGCGGAGTCTGGGCCGCGCGCTTGATATGGGTGGAGCCGCCGGCGCGGATGACGTCGCCGGATCTCAACGGGACGCCATTGCCAAGTTGGCGCCGATCTCGAGCAAAACTCGATTTCGATGGAGGCGTGGCGAACGAAAAGGGTGAGTCGCTGCAACTTGCGGGTGCGGATCTAAGTTGTTGAAATGCAACTCATTTTGCAGTCTGTATAGCATCCGATCGGACGATCATCTCTTGTAGCGGAAGCATTGCGCCGAGACGATATCCGAAACCGGCACTTCTATCCAATGCGCGCACGAAGAGTGCCGGCCTGTCGAGGCCATTTACCTCTTGGAAACCATAGGGCCATCAATTCGATCTTAGCTGACGGGCGTGGGACTGCATGACAGGCTGCAGGAACAAGGGTTTCGGGGATGGATTCCCGCTCCGCATCGTTTACCGAATTCCGTTTCCAAGGGGGCATCAATGCAGAACAATTCCCATGCGCATACCGGTCTCCACTCTCATCAGCGCGCCGCTTCCGGGCAGGCTGATGCCGCCGCGCAAGGCCAGAACATCGAACGCCGCCTCGAATTCATGGGGCTCGACGAAGAGGGGCGCGCCGGCATCCGTTCACTGAAAGCTCTGATCGCGCGGGAACTGCCGCATGGTCTCGACAAATTCTATGCGCAGTTGCGCAACAGCCCCGAAGTCAAACGCTTCTTTTCCTCCGACGATCACATCGCCCGGGCCAAGGGCGCCCAGCTGGGGCATTGGGCCCATATTTCCGACGGCAATTTCAGCGAGGATTACGTGGGCAAGGTCCGCACCATCGGCACCGTGCACGCCCGCATCGGCCTGGAGCCGAGATGGTATATCGGCGGCTACGCCATCATCGTCGATCATCTGATCCGGAGCGCCGTCGAGGAGATGTTCCCCCAGGGGATGTTTTCCCGGAAGAGCATGAAGCCGGCGGAGTTCGGCAAGGCGCTCGCGAGCCTGGTCAAGGCCGCGATGCTCGACATGGATCTCGCCATCTCGGTCTATATCGACGAGGCCGAAATCGCCAAGCAGAAGGCGCAGGCGGAAGCGATCGCTAGCGAACAGAAGCTGGTGAGCGATTGCTTCGGCAAGGCGATGGCCGCGATCGTCGCCAAGGATATCAGCTACCGCATCACCGATGAGCTGCCCGCCGCCTATCACCGGCTGCGCGATGATTTCAACAACGCGCTCGAGCAGTTGACGGGCACGATCCGCGAGATCGATTCCGCCGCCGCGCAGATCAACGCGGGAGCGCAGGAGATCCGCTCGGCGGCCGACGATCTCGCTAGGCGGACCGAGCAGCAGGCCGCCTCGATCGAGGAGACGGCGGCCGCACTCGAAGAGATCACTACGACGGTCAGGGATTCCAGCCGGCGCGCGGAAGAGGCGGGCGATCTGGTCGCCAAGGCGCGCACCGGTGCGGAAAGATCCGGCCGGATCGTCGAGCGGGCGGTGACGGCCATGGGCGCAATCGACAGCTCCTCACGCGAAATATCAAGCATCATCGGCGTCATCGACGAGATCGCTTTCCAGACCAACCTGCTGGCGCTGAACGCCGGCGTCGAGGCCGCGCGCGCCGGCGAGGCCGGCAAGGGATTTGCCGTCGTTGCCCAGGAGGTGCGCGAGCTTGCCCAGCGTTCGGCCAAGGCGGCCAAGGAGATCAAAGCACTGATCAACACCTCGGGCGAGCACGTGAAGACCGGCGTTTCGCTGGTCGGGGAGACGGGAGAGGCGCTGACCGTCATCGCCGACGAGGTCAAGGAGATCGACCGCCACATCGGCTCGATCGTCGAAGCCGCGCGCGAGCAGGCAACCGCGCTCGCCGAGATCAACATGGCCGTCAACGCCATGGACCAGGGCACGCAGAAGAACGCCGCCATGGTGGAGGAATCCACGGCCGCAAGCCACGCGCTGGTGCGCGAGATCGGCCGCATCGCCGACATGCTCAGCCTATTCAACATCGAAAAGACGTCCGCCTCCCAGGCGCGGCGACCGGCGCCGGCAAAACCTGCGGATGCGGGCTCTCCGGCGCGCGAACTCAGGGCCAAGGTCGGCAAGGCGTATCAGGCGCAAGGCAATGCCGCGCTGGCGAGCGGTCAGTGGGATGAGTTTTGAGGGTGTTGTTTGGGGATAGGTGAATGACGGGAAGGCGAAGGTCGTGCCGTGATCACCCCCCCTCTGGCCTGCCGGCCATCTCCCCCACAGGTGGGGAGATCGGCTGGGGGCGCCGGCTTCCCCAAACAACTGGTGTCGCAACACGGCAAAACGATAGATGGGTAGGAAGCGCCCGCCACTTGTGATCTCCCCACCTGTGGGGGAGATGGCCGGCAGGCCAGAGGGGAGTACCACGCGGCACAGCGGATCTAAGGGCAATGTCCTCCACCTTCCTATCCAGTGAGCCCTTTCTCACGCCCAGCGACGCCAACCCAAGCCAACCTTACTTGGCAGGCACCACCAGCGGCTCGCCCTTGCGCACTATATAGGTCGCCAGTTCTGACGCCTTGCCGTTGCCGACGTTCTTTGCGGAGTGGACGGTGCCGGAGGGAATGAACAGGGATTGGCCGGCCTTGAGCGTCACCGGCTCCCGGCCTTCGAGCTGATATTCCAGCGTGCCCTCGATGACGAAGGCGATCTCTTCGCCAGGATGCGAATGCTTCGGCGCGAGAACGCCGGGCGCGAAATCGACGCGCACCTGAACGGCTTCGTGGCCGGCCACATCGATATCGTTCTTCACGAGATCGGTGCGCTGCAGCGGCTGTTCGGCATGCGCTGCCGCGGCGGTGCCGAGAGCGAGGGCGAGCGCTATAACCTGGATCGTTTTCATCGTGTCATCCTTCCTGAATCGACCATTCTCGGCTCATCGGCCGCAATGGGATTTCACTCGATGATTGAACCAGGGATGTGTCGGGAAACCCGCATTTTTGTAAGCCAGTGTATCTGCACTGACTTTCCCGTGAGGGCGGGACCTTCTTACGCGAACCGCATCGCGGTCCTCGCGCGCGCCTTCGCCGCGACTTCCTCGCGGTCGCGGGGCGGTTGAGACGTCTCCATTGAGTCGAGCAGTTCGCGGGCGCAGGCAGCGATCGAACTGACTGCGTGTTCGAACGCGGCCTCATTGCGCTTCGACGGCTTGGCCGCTCCGCTCAGCTTCCGCACGAACTGAAGCGCGGCATCATGAATCTCTTCGTCCGTTGCTGGCGGATCGAAATTGAACAGAGGTTTTATGTTTCGGCACATGGCTTGCTCACGGTCGTTTTTCTGGGGCTCGGTATAAAAACTAGTCGCGTGAGAGCGAAATGCAACCGGCCACGGGGAAGCGGCGCGGGAAGGTGCACCTTGCAGGCGCGGGTTCGGTGCGATCCAAGTGCTAATCTCTATTGAAGGCGGGCTGTCCGGAAGATCCATCACGAGTTCCACTGTCGAAACGATAGCGATCCTGATAACCATTCGAAATGCAGGCATTTGCCCGGGAGTCGGAAGCGCGGCGATGAAGGTGGAGATATTATACGCAGGGAAAGTGATCGGCCACAGTGATCTGCAGCCGGTTGATCCGCCGATGGGTGTCGCGCCGGGGCCGTTTGATGCGACCCCGGATTATGATCCGCGCCTTCATGCCTACGTGATCGATGACGACTATAACGAACCGGACAGCGAGGCACTGTCCGCGCGCTCGGTAGAATTCGGCACGGTGGTCTGCGCCGGCGTCGGTATCGAGGACTTCAGCAAAACCTTGAACGAGCTGAACGTAACAATCTTGGGCATTGCGTACCCGGATTATGCGACCGCGTTCGAGTCACATCCGCTATTCAAGGCCTATTGGCGTTCGTGACAGGTTTCTCCTGATCCTATCGCCTCGTATCGAAATGCCGGCTAGCCTGGTTCGCCGCGCCGTGTGGCACCCCCCTCTGCCCTGCCGGGCATCTCCCCCACAAGGAGGGAGATCGGCTGGGCGAGATGGCTTCCCCAAACAACTACCGCATAGCTGCCGCGCTACGGTAGTGAGGGAACGATGGTCTAACCTCTTGCCGATCTCCCTCCTTGTGGGGGAGATGCCCGGCAGGGCAGAGGGGGGTACGCGGCACAACAAGGGCGATCCCGCATCTCAAGCCGCTGACGTCGAACCCCTCACGTCAAGCGTCCCAACATCCGTCACCCCGCCCGATGACTCGAAGTCGAAGATCTTCTGGGTCACTAGGGCGGCCGCACCCCTTGCCCAGGAGTTGTCTTCCCAGTCGGGCAAAAGCGGCGGGGCTGTGCGGAAGGTGCGGGCGGCGAGTGCTTCGCGCAGCGGGATGAGGAAAGGGTCGCCGAGGGAGACGGCTTCGCCGCCGGCGACGATGACTTCGGGGTCGGTGATGTTGACGAGATTGGCGAGGGCGGTGCCGATGCCGCGGCCGGAATCGGCGACGAGCGCGGTGGCGGTGGCGTCGCCTGATGCGAGCGCCTTGCAGAGTTCGGGCAGGCCTAGTTCCTCACTGCTGCCGGTCGCTTCGCGCCAGCGGCGCAGCATCGACAGTTCCGAGTGATAGGCCATCAGGCAGCCGCGTTTGCCGCATTCGCAGAGGCGGCCGTTCTCCTCGAACAGCGTGTGGCCGAACTTGCCGGCGGCACCATTGGCGCCGCGATAGAGCTTGCCGTCGATGACGAGGGCGCAGCTGATGCCGACGCCGACGGCGAGCACGGCCATGTTGCGGTGCTGGCGGCCGAGGCCGAAGAGCTGCTGGGCGATCGCGTAGGCGTTGGTATCGTCCTCCAGCCAGACCGGCACGTGGACGCGGCTTGCGACCAGCGAGGCGAGGGGGACATTGTCCCATTGGAAGCGGTGGCTGCGCACGCAGGCGGTCTGCTCGTGGTTGATGACGCCCGGCATGGAGATGCCGATGCCGGCGAGCTTGGCCTTCGGCCGGCCGGCGAGCTTCACCAGTTCAGGCACGGTGCCCGCCAGAAGGTCGGCGACGGCATCCGGATCGTGGCCGGCAAGGCTTACCCGCATGGCGGCGACGGGGTTGGTGGCAAGGTCGGTCGCCACGCATTCCACCGAATCCACCATCAGCTTGAAGCCGAGGGCGAGCGAATGCTCGTAATTGATCTCGACGGGGATCGGCCGGCGGCCAGTGAGCCCGGGCACGGTCTTGCCCTCGATGACGATGCCTTCCTCCAGAAGATCTGAAACGACGAAGGTGACGGCGGCGGGGCTGAGGCCGATCACCGTTGCGATATCGGCGCGGCTGCGCGGCCCTTCGCGGCGGAGAAGGTTGAGAATCAGGCGTCGGTTCATGGCTCTGGCCGTGGTCTGGTCGCCTTTGAGCTTCACGATGCATTCCTTAATTTTGTAAATTAATTATTGCGACTGGTTTCGATCTATGCATAAGTTCGGCCGTCGATCAACTGAGCCAAGCGGATTATACGCCTGAGATCATGAACGGATCGGCACGTTGAATGCCTGCGAGCGCGTTCCAAGGAGGAGGCGGCTCGCCAGGCGGTGTTGATCGATCAACTGGGAGGAATTCAATGGCATTTTCGAAGCAATTTCCGGCAACCACGCGCAGAAGCTTCCTGAAAGGGGCGGGCATGGTTTCCGCAGCCGCCGTCACAGGTACGGCGGTCGGCAGCTTTCCGATCCCCGCGATCGCGCAGGCGCAGGACGTCACGATCATTTCGTCCGAAAACAATGCCGCGGCACTCGATGCGCTGAAGACGATCGCCGCCAATTTCGGCAAGGAAGCCGGCGTCAACATCGTCATCAACAATATGGACCACGAGGCCCACAAGACGGCCATTCGCAATTATCTCGTCGCCGGCGCCCCCGATATCTGCTTCTGGTTTTCCGGAAACCGCATGCGCGCCTTCGTCAAGCGCGGCCTGTTCGACGATATTTCCGATCTCTTCGAGAAGGAGAAATACAAGGACGTGCTGGGTGCGACCGCCGGCGCCGTCACCGATGACGGCAAGCAGTACGGCCTTCCGACAGGCGGCACGCTCTGGGGCATGTTCTACCGCAAGGACGTGTTCGAGCAATACGGGCTGACCGTGCCGAAGACGGCCGACGAGTTCCTGGCCTATGGCGACAAGTGCAAGGCGGCGGGCATCACGCCCGTGGCGATGGGCACCAAGGAATTGTGGCCGGCGGCCGGCTGGTTCGACCAGATGAACCTGCGCATCAACGGGCTGGACAGGCACATGGCGCTGATGAACGGCGAGATGAGCTATCTCGATCCGGCGCTGACCCCGGTCTTCGACCAGTGGGAAGCGATGATATCAAAGGGCTTCTTCACGCCGAACCATACCTCCTTCGGCTGGCAGGAGGCCGCAGCGCTGCTCGCGCAAAAGAAGGCCGGCATGATGAACCTCGGGGCCTTCCTGCGCTCGGCCTTCACCGAAGAAGACCTGCCGCAGCTGACCTATGCGACCTTCCCGGTGCTCGATCCCAAGATCGGCCATTTCGAGGAGTTCTCGGTCAATTCGGTCCATATTCCCGCCAAGGCCAAGAACAAGCAGGGCGCGCGGGATTTCCTCGCCTATTTCTACAAGCCTGAGAATCTGGCGATCTACATGGAGCCGGGCGGCAACGTGCCGCCGCGCCACGACCTGCCGCCGAGCAAGGATCCGCTCGTCAACGTCGCGGTGGAGACGATGAAGACGGTGCAGGGCGCCTCGCAATATTACGACCGCGACAGCGATCCCGACATGGCCCAGGCCGGCCTCGTCGGCTTCCAGGAGTTCATGGCCAAGCCCGAACGGCGCACGGCGATCCTCACGCGCCTCGAGGGGACGCGGAAGCGGATTTATAAGATCTGAGGGCTCTCCCAGAGGGGCAGGCCGAACTGCTCCTGCCTGGGGAGTGGGGGATCTCTCCACTCCCCAGGGAAGGCTTGATGCTCGGGCAGCCGGAGCAGGCATGCCTGCCCCTGTCACAACGAGGTTCTCAAAATGCAGACATTATGGCGCCGCCAGCGGTGGTGGCTTACCCCGGTTTTGCTTATCGCGCCCGGCATCCTGCTGTTCTTCACCGTCATCCTGCTGTCGGCGGTCCGGAGCGTCTGGATCAGCTTTCACGAGTGGGATGGCTTCGGGCCGATGGTCTGGATCGGGCTCGGCAATTACATCGAGCTCTATAGCGATCCGCAATTCTACGTGTCGCTGAAGAACAATCTGATCTGGCTCGTCATGTTCATGGCGGCACCGCCGATCGGGCTCGCCATCGCGCTGCTGGTCAACCAGAAAATCCGTGGCATGCGCTTCCTGAAATCGCTGTTCTTCATTCCGCTGGTGCTTGCCTCGGTCACGGTGGGCGTCGTGTTCACCTGGGTCTATACGCCGGAGTTCGGGCTGCTGGCGCTGATCTTCCGGGCCTTCGGGGCGGTGGCGCCGGCGGTTCTTTCCGACGAGCATTTCGTCACCTTCGCGATCGTCATCGCGGCACTCTGGCCGCAGATCACCTTCTGCATGGTGCTTTATCTCGCCGGTCTCAACAACTTGAGCGAAGAGCTGATCGGGGCGGGCCGGGTCGATGGGGCGAGGGGCTGGAACATGCTGCGCCACATCGTGCTACCGCAGCTGACACAGGTCACTTTCATCGCCATTGCCGTGACGGTCGTCGGCGCGCTGCGCTCCTTCGACATGATCTCGGTCATGACCGCGGGCGGGCCGTTCGGCTCCTCCTCGGTGCTCGCCTACCAGATGTACGAGCAATCGATCTTTTCCTACCGCTTCGGCTATGGCGCGGCGATCGCCACGGTGCTCTTCGTGATCATGGCCGTCTTCATCGCCTGGTATCTCACCCACATCATCCGCAGCGAAGAGAGGGGAGGCTGATGTATCCTCGTCCCATTCCCGAAACCGCGATCTGGCAGCGCCGCGTCTATGTGCTTGCCGTCGTCATCGTGCTCTTGGCCTGGCTCTGCCCGCTGTTTGCGATCGTGCTGACCTCCTTCCGCTCGACGGCGGATGTGATGGGCGGCAATCTCTGGGGCTGGCCGACGGAGATCGGCGTCATCGACAATTACCGGGCCGTCTTCACCGACACGCCGATGGCGCGCTATTTCCTGAACAGCCTGACGATCACCATTCCCTCGGTGATCGGCGTGCTTGTCATGTCGACGCTCGCCGGCTTCGTGCTGTCGCGTTATCGCTTTCGCGGCAACATGCTGATCTTCGCGCTCTTCGTCGGCGGCAATTTCCTGCCGCACCAGATCATGATGATCCCGGTGCGCGACCTGATGGTGCAGCTCGACCTGATCGATACGACGGCGGCGCTGATCATCTTCCACGTCGCCTTCCAGACGGGCTTTGCGACACTCTTCATGCGCAATTTCATCGCGGCACTTCCCGACGAGCTGTTCCAGGCGGCGCGCGCCGAAGGGGCGTCCCCGTTCCAGACGCTGGTGCATGTGGTGATCCCGCTGGTCAAGCCGGCGCTGGCGGCCCTTGCCATCCTGATCTTCACCTTCGTCTGGAACGATTATTTCTGGGCCGTGGTGCTGACCGTCAGCGACAGCGTCAAGCCCGTCACGGCAGGCCTTGCCAATCTGCGCGGCGAGTGGGTCTCGGCCTGGAACCTGATTTCGGCTGGCACCATCGTCGTCGCCGTGCCGCCCGTCGTGATGTTCTTCCTGATGCAGCGGCATTTCATCGCCGGCCTGACCATGGGCGCGGTGAAGGGATGAGCGAGCGTCTTCCGTTTCAACAAGAGAGGGCCAGGATATGACCAGTCTCGAACTCCGCGAGATCAACAAGAATTACGGCGCCTATCATGCGCTGCGCGGCATCGATCTTTCCGTGGCGCAGGGCGAGTTCATCGTCATGGTCGGGCCATCCGGCTGCGGCAAGTCCACGCTGCTGAAGTCGATCGCCGGCCTTGAGGCGATTTCATCAGGCCAGATCCTGATCAACGGCCGCGATGTCAGCCGGCAGGAGCCGGGCGAGCGCGGCATCGCCATGGTGTTCCAGTCCTATGCGCTCTATCCGCATATGACGGTGGCGGAGAATATGGGCTTCGGCCTGCGCATGGCGAAGCGCCCGAAGGCGGAGATCGATGCGGCGGTCGCCCGCGCCGCCAAGATCCTCAGGATCACCGACCAGCTGGAAAAGCGGCCGAAGCAGCTTTCCGGCGGGCAGCGCCAGCGCGTGGCGATCGGCCGGGCGATCACCCGCTCGCCCGAGGTCTTCCTGTTCGACGAGCCGCTGTCGAACCTCGATGCGGCGCTCCGGACCCAGATGCGCGTGGAACTCAGCAGCCTGCATGCCGAACTCGGCGCCACCATGGTCTATGTCACCCACGATCAGGTGGAGGCGATGACCATGGCAAGCCGCATCGTCGTCTTGAACCAGGGCATCATCGAGCAAGTGGGCTCGCCGCTGGAGCTCTACCGTAATCCCGACAATCTCTTCGTCGCCGGCTTCCTCGGCGCGCCGCGCATGAATTTCCTCGGCGTCACCCTCGATGATGTCAACGGCCGCAGCGTCACCGTTTCGGCACCCGGCCTTGCACCGCTGACGGTGGAGCTCGCCCAGCCGACGGCGCTTGCGAAAGGCACGGGCTTGACACTCGGCGTGCGGCCGGAGGCGATCTCCGTGGTTGCCGAGGGCAGTGGGGAGGGGGCCGTGCACGGCGAGGTGCGCCTCGTCGAGCATCTCGGCCGCGAGACCATTCTCTATGTCGATGCCGGCAATCTCAGAACCATCGCTTCGGAAAGCGGCACCGGCAATATCACCGCGCAGCTCTCCTATGTCGCGCCCTTTGCCGCCGGGCAGAAGGTGGCGCTGAAGCTCGATGCGAGTGAGCTCTATCTCTTTTCTCCCAATGGCGGCCGCACGATCAGCGCCCGCAAGACCATTCTCGACAAATAAGGAAAGACCGCCCGTGTCCGACAAGACCCTCTCCGTATGGAACACCGTCCAGACCGACCGCTTCCTCGTCGGTGCGCCGCATTATCCCGAGCATGTCGACGAAAGCTATTGGGAGCGCGATGCCGAGCGCATGGCAAAGGCCGGCTTCAATGTCGTGCGCATGGCCGAATTCGCCTGGCACATTCTCGAGCCGAAGCTCGGCACCTACAATTTCGACCTGTTCGACCGCGCCATTGCGATCCTCGGCCGCTACGGCATCGACACGATCATGTGCACGCCGACGGCAACCCCGCCGCGCTGGCTGACGGCGGCACACCCTGAAATTTTAAGGGTCGACGGCAAGGGCCGGCCGATGAGCCACGGCTCGCGCCAGCACTGCGACACGGCAAGCCCGGTGTTTCGCGAGCACAGCAAGCGCATCACCAGGGCGATGGCCGAGCATTATCGCGGCAACCCCCATGTCGTCGGCTGGCAGACCGACAATGAGCTGAACACCAGCATGCCGGAGAGCTTTTCCCAGGCGACGCTCAGCGAATTCCAGGCCTTCCTTGCCGGTAAATACCGCGAGATATCAAAGCTCAACGCCGCCTGGGGCGGCGATTTCTGGGCGACGGCCTATGACAGTTTCGATCAGGTGGTGCTGCCGATCGAATTCGGCCCGACCTTTCCGAGCCCCGGCCATGTGCAGGATTACCACCGCTTCCTCGCCTTCTCGACGGCGCGCTTCCAGCACGACCAGGTGGAGATCCTGCGGGATGTGAAGCCCTCCTGGTTCATCTTCCACAATCTCGGGGGCTTGCGGGATATCGATTTCCGCGGCCAGTTCAGCAAGGATCTCGATTTCGTCGGCTACGACATCTATCCCTTGCTCTATGACGAGTTCCAGCGGCTCGGAAATCACGCCAAGGTGCAGGCGCTGCATCTCGATATCTGCCGCGGCTTCTCCGGCAATTACATCGTGCCCGAGCAGCAGTCGGGCTTCGGCAGCCAGCCGGGCTTCTGCACGCTGACGCCGGAGCCGGGCGAGTTGCGCCGCATGGCGCTCTCCTCCGTCGCGCATGGCGCCGATGGCCTGATGTTCTTCCGCTGGCGGCCCGCCCATTTCGGCGCCGAGATCTATTGGATGGGCATCATCGACCATGACGATATCGGCCGCCATCGCTATGAGGAGGCCAAGCGCTTCGCGAGCGAGATGACGGCGCTGGAGCCCAAGATCCTCGGCACCTACGTGCGCATGGATGTCGGCATCGCCGGCTCCGATTTCGACAATCAGGAAGCCCACAAGACCTATTCGATCGGCCTGCCGAGCCCGCAGGACGATGCGATCCTGCTGCACCAGCACTGCTATGACAGGGGCATCGCCTGCGGCTTCATCCACCCCGAGGACGATCTTTCCAGGCTGAAGCTCTTCTATGTCCCGCACTGGGTGATGTGGAAGGACGAATGGACGGCCAGGCTCGAAGCCTTCGCTGCATCCGGCGGCACCGTCGTCATCGGCGCGCGCACCGGCACCCGCAACGAAGACAACCACGTCATCCGCGAGACCGCGCCGGGTACTGCGCTTTCGAAGCTGACGGGCGTGCGCGTCGAAGATTTCGGCCGTCTCGCCGCCCCCGGCGCCAACGGCCTCTTCGACGTGATGGAGCGCTCCGGCGGCCTGGTGATCCCGCCGGCCAAACCGGCCGAAAGCAACCGCCGCCACCGCCGCTTCAAGATCGGCAACCGCGAAATGACCGCCGGCCATTTCTACGAGAACCTCACCATCGACAGCGATGTCGAGGTGATCGCCGCCTGGTCCAATCGCTACGCCGAAGGCCAGCCGATGGCGACCTCCCGCAAGGTCGGCAAGGGCCAGGTGGTCTATCTCGGCACCTATCTCACGCCTGAACTGACCGAGGCGCTGAACGAACGGCTGTTTGCACCTGCCGGCATCGAACCGCTGGTCGGCGGGCTGCCGGAGGGTGTGGAGGTGACGATGCGAATGAACGAGGAGCGGCGGCTGCTGTTTGTGCAGAATTATATGGATCAGGCGGTGACGGTGGGTGGGGTACCTGCCGGGCGGGATTTGCTGGATGGGGAGAAGATGGTGGCGGGGAGGCTGGAGCTTGAGGGGTATGGGTGTGCGATTGTGGAGTTGGAGGGGTGAGGGGGCAAACTAGATGATGAAGGTAGGCATCCGCGCGTGTTCTGGGCGCGCGGGCCGACTTCGGTACTGCACGTAGGAGATAGTCACGAGCGATGCCCGAATAGCCATTTACTTTTGGCCGTTATCAACGCTCGGATAGATCAATTGCCATAACCTCGACGTGCCGTTCACTATTACATAACAACTTGGCGTCTTCTACCAATAGCGCAATCAATGAAGAGAAATCATATTTTTTGGAGTCAATCTTCTTTGAGAACGCCTGTCTAAGCAAGTTTCCTTTTTTGTCATACTCCACGACCTTGGGTCGTGCCGCGTTCGCAAGCAAGTAAATCCCTGAATGCGACTGGAATTCGTGCATATACTGATCAGTCAGCTGTGTTTTTAATTTATCTCTGAGGATCCGGCCGGACCAATGTGTCTCGTCCGCTAGTTTAATTTCGATGGAAACATTCCCAAGCCCAGGCTTCCTGGCGTGCACTCTTAAATCGGGCCTGTTCTCAATGGCCACTTCTTGTTCACGAATAACTGTATAATAGCGGTCGCCGATGTCTCGCATTCGACCAGCGAGCCAGTTGCGCAGGTCATCCTCCGTCGCGTTTCCTCGCCTAAACACGTAACTCTCATCATCATCGGATAGATGAAGCTTATATAGCAGAGCTCGCAAATGGCGGCGGACCATGGCTCTGAATTCGGCAACTGTTTCGGGAGCCTTGGAAAATTCGTCAAGGAACACGATAGCGTGGGGCGCACTGTATATCGGGCGACGAGCTGCTAAGCGGATCATTTGATCCTTTTCATATTTAAACGATTCCGAATGCGCCGCCAGCAGCGGATGCGTGATGAGCCAGTCAAACTCCTTAAGAGCGGCTTCTCCTGCACGACCTAGCATTGCGACATAGTAGCGCCTTCTATCGGTTGCCCTATCTGCAGGCCTCGGAGAATAGACCGCCTCATGAATCGGATCGCGGTTGGGGGGCCATGCCAGATATGTTGTGCGAATGAGACGCGCCAATGCATGGGCATTTCCCGAAAGGTCATCTCGGTCGTGAGATTCGTCGCGCGAGCGACCGCCACGTCTCATTTCGCGCCCAAGAAATTCTCGGAAGACACTCAAAGCGGCGGCGTCCCAGTCGTCGCCTACAACCGAAACCAGCGAATTCCAAGCCTGCGTAGCGTCTACCAAGAACAGGGCGTCCAACCAAATCCAAGACAAGGCAAAATCGAAACGGACAAACGCTGCCTTAAATCCGTTTTCAAGGAAATCACCCGCCGTTACAGCGTCGATGCTCTTTGACAGTGCGATTACGCGAAGGGAAAGCTTGAGGTTCTCTGAACTAATCGAAGTGCCTGCTTTCAACTGATCTAAGAGATAAACAGCGATGTCGCCGCGGAGACGTGGATCGGCATCGACCATCATCCTTAGGCTGGTTGCAGGGCTTGTGCTATCGGCTGCTCCGGCCTTGAACTCATCTGAAATTGCACGTCGTGCTACATCCAGGAAGACTGCTCGATTGGCTATCGCGACGTCAACAAACCAGGGAGGAGTGCTATTTAGATTGCAGAGCCCATACTCAAGCGCGTTCGATATTTCTTCTTCTGTACCTGAGATCGGGCCCCGCTTGGCGTCAATCGCCAGCCCTGTCAAACCGACATATGCAAGATAGGAACTCCGCTCATCGTGCGCCAAAGTGTGCTGGCGCCAAAATGCGCGATAGCCATCAGAAAACCAGCCCTCGATAATCGGACCGTAGTTTTCTCTTACAAAATTGAGTGCTCCGTCGCCGAGTTCTTTCGGCGCGCGTCGCACCGCCCAAACTAGCACATCAGCGTCGTGTCCTGACCGTAGCGATTTCCGCTTTTTAGCGAAGCTGAAGAAATTTTGCGCGCGCCACCGTAGATCAAAGATGTGGTCGACTCTGCTTTGGGCCCATCTTCTAAGTTTATACTGATGATGGTGTCGAAAACGGTACCATTTTCCGAGCAGCCAGTTTTTAGCCCCGCTTTGCACACGAGCACGCAGTTCCGCATCCCCACTTTTTCGCGCGGCCTTCACAAGTATCCGTATGGCTTCTCGATTCTCATCCCAAGGCAAGCGATAGGCGATATCCTCTGCGATCTCGAATGCAACGCGACGATCCTTAGAGGATCGCAGCGATCCAACGTCTGCCGAATAGCTCGCAACGTCAGCAATCGAGAACACGGACCTTTTGGCTTGATTATCACGCAGCTGCATCCCTTCTATGACAGGGAAGACCTGCAATGGCTTTTCCGCTGGCGTAGGAAATAGCTGTAACCTGCGATCAATCAACGCCCTTTTTAATTCAATGTTAGGCACGATTAAGTCTAGAAGTTCATCATGCGGCGAGCGCCCCACGCTGAAGTGATCACCGCGATTGAAGAGGTACTCCAAGGCATCGAGAAGGACTTCCTGGTGGTTCTGCCAGTCCACCTGTCTAAGCAATCGAATGGCGAGCCTGATTATTGAATCCTTCAGTACTCGAAATTGAGGTACAACCGTTGGCAGACGGTACTGTTCTTCGCTGCGTGCTCCAGCCGCAAAACGGAGCAATATTGTGAGCCAATCACTCGTTGCGTTTTCTGGAATCGTCCTCGCGAATTCCTCAAGCAAGACCGAGGTCATGGACGCATAGTTTGATGCCTCGCGGCGCAGGCGCGAGATTGCAATGATCGCATCCAGAATGGTCGTATAATTGGGGAATGCATATTGAAGCGCAGAGATCTGGAAAAGATTCCAGCTGGGAGCTTCGTGAATGTCGTCTGGCGGAACTGCATACAATGAGGATTGGAAAACGTCATGGACATGAATCGTATCTCCGAATTCCTTGAGTGCCAGATTGGCCTCAGCGCGCACCCGGGGAGCCTCTGAAACACTCTTTGCTATCGAGGCCAAGTTATCGGCGAGTGAGGTCATCTTGCCGTAGCGGGCTACCTCGACAAGAAATTCGCGCACCTCAGATGAGGCTGAGTTGTCTAGCAGTCTCCCGACTGTGGGCGCGAGTTCAGGTATCGCGAACTTGGAGATATCCTCTGCCGAAAACCACTCGCCGCGATATCGGCGATCAGAATACTGCGCGACGTGCGCTTCCAACGCCGCTCCTCGTTCCTCATCCGACAAAAGCAAGGGATCGCCAGCTTCTATTAGCAGGCTCGGTCTTATTGAGATTATTTTCGTCCGGGCACCTCGATTGAGCGTTGCGAGCCAACCAAGGACATGCTCCGTCTCTTGAGGAACGAAGGTGCTGCCGTAACTCTCAGCGAAAAGAGGTGCGATTATTTCCAGGGCCCCGGCATTTTCGCGCATCTGCCGATCAAAGAACTTAGCCGCCAAGAAATCCTGTAGTTCTCTGTGCGCAAAGCGTATCTTCCCTCCAACGGAAGGTTGGAATAGCGCTGAACTTAGAAGTTGACGAACTTCAATTTCGCTCCAAGGCTCGACGCCGTTCGTGAGCACTGCGAGAGCGTCCACCGCAAAAGGGGCTCCCTGCCTGACTGAGATGTCTCGGATCCCGGTCAAAACAGTGGCGGCTGCGAGCTTTTCACACGCTTCCCGCGCTCCTTTTGGGTCGAGGTTAGATCGACGCTCCTGACCCTGCTCTGTTTGCAGTCTCGTTGAAATCGCGGTTTCAAAGAGAGCCAATCGAGAGGCAAATACTTGATTGTGCGCAACTCCCCTGGAAAGTTCGTACAGCCAAGTGTCAATAAGGATATGAACTTCAAACGGTTGGCTTGCCAGGGTGCCCGCCCTGGCTTTTCCAATCGCTTGCAGAAATTTTTCGGCCTCGCCGAGGCGAGATACGGCAAGAAGTTCCACATCCACTTGTTGAAGTGGGGCCAGCCGGTAGACCGCCGCTTTGGGCTCGTATTTCTCGTCTGGATTTGCCCGCAGCTTTTTCAAGAACTGCGTTACGATCCTAAAATCACTTGGACCATGCCATTCGCTGGCGCGCGTGGTGATAACTATCCTGAGTTCACGACCCCAAATTCCGACCGCGTTCCATAGTTGGCCAAACGCATCATTTAACACGGACTCGTTCAAAGCTTCCGGTAGACGCGCTTCATCCAAAGCGTCTAGGAACACTACAGCTGATTTGTTGCTACCACGCCATCGATTGAACGCTTTTTCGCCGTCGGGGTCCAGCGGGGAAAAGGACTGCTGGACCGGTTGACGGCACAAAGCTTCGAGCCTGAGCACGAACGCTGGAATACCGTTTTGCCTCAGCCGCTTCGCAGCCTCCAGCACCTCAGTTGTCTTTCCCGATCCTGCTGAACCGAGAATAACCGAGCCATCATTGGTCTCGATTTCCTCCCATGTCTTCCCATCAGGCTGGGCCCGGCTCGAACTGCGGAATGCTGCCAAACGATCGTCGTCAGGATCGGAAGTCCCTATGTCTAAGAATCTGCGGTGAAGGGAAACGTAGTCATAGTCCATCAATCAAGCTGTCCATTCTGTCTAGACGGAGCCTCCGTATCTGGATTCATTTGCATTCGATAAATCAATCTCATTTCGCTTTCAAGTTGTATCGAGGGGTGCGCGCAGTAATGAGAAAGTTTTCGGTTTTAAGCTGACCTTGTTTCGAACCTGGGTTCCGTGCGGCGGTGACGACCGACCCGCTCTGCTTGCGGCAATCCTGCCGGCTTCAGCCGCGAGACGCTTGAGTGTCGACATGGCCTGCAAGCCGATGAATGCGACCCTGGACGTCAGGTGATAGGCGTGCCGGCCATGGAGTGCGGAGGAGCGGGCCTTCGCGGCGGCGTGGTGTGCCGGCCGGGCGGGATCTGCTGGGTGGGGAGAAGCCGGTGAGGGGGAGGCTGGAGCTGGAGGGGTGTGCTGGGCGTGCCTAAGGGCGATATGTGACAGTGCGCCGAGTGTGCTGGCAGCGGGATCTCACGATCAATCAATTGCCCCAGCCAATTTGCAATCGATCAAATCGAACCTCGCTTATCGGTCGGTCGGAGGGGCCTAGCCTTACCGAACGAAGAACGAGATGAAGCTCGGGGGAATAGTATTGTTCGAAAATAATCGGAGGCAATCCCGTCAGTGCCAGACGGCTGTTGATGGCCCAAACTTTGTAGGAACAGGATGAAATCGTTTCCTCTCCCCAGCCGTCGAACCTAATTGAAGTCGTGCCCGAAACGGATTTTTTGCCATTGAGGAAAAGCGTCGTGTCGGATTGCCAGTTCTTCTTCTGTGGCAGATCGTCCAACGCAATCGCATTCGCGTATTTCAGCTCATGCGTCCCGTTGGCACTCACTCTCTTTTCGACGAGCAAGGGGTGCAGATATACAGCCGACACCGGCTGCAGCGAATGGTTACGCTCCACCAGCTTTTGTTCGGTGAGACCCGGACCGTCCGGCTTGTAGAAGACGGAATAGAAAGGCTCTTCTCTGGTCAGCAGCACGCCCTGTTTGGTCTCATTGGCGGTCAAGCAATTGCCAAAGGCTGGCACCGCTAAAGTTATCCCGACCAGTAGCGACAAACTTCTTAGCAAGATCGACATCCCAGATTCCCCTCATCCAAATCCGCTACCATGCTTGGATGAAATTGCTCCATCTTGGTCAAGCCGTCCCATCCACTCCGCTGTCTTCATTGAGATCATGAACCGGCAGATACGTATTCTTCTCCAATCATCCGCCGACTGCTACCGTCCCCAACCGACACAATGTTTGATAATTCTGACATAAAAGCGGTTGATTTCACCCATAACTGATTGCATAATGCAATCAGACTCACGCGAATGTGCCATCTAATGGAGGAGAGCTGACATGGCTAAGCTCGTGTTCGGAATGAACCAGTCGCTGGACGGCTATGTCGATCATATGGCGTTTGCGCCGGGCCCCAAGCTCTTCCGGCACTTCATCGAGGCGGTTCAGAGCTCGACGGGCAGTGTGTACGGCCGCAAGATGTATGAGATCATGCGTTACTGGGACGACGAACATCCTGAATGGGATGCGGATCGTCGTGCCTTTGCGGCGGCGTGGCGGAAGCTGCCGAAATGGGTCGTGTCGAGCACGTTGAAATCCGTCGGCCCCAACGCCAGGCTTGTCGAAGGTGATCTCGCGGGCGCGATCCGCGCCTTGAAGGCCGAGCACGACGGGGGGATCGGCGTTGCCGGTCCGGATCTGGCGCGAAGCCTGACCGAACTTGGCCTGATCGATGAGTATCAGATCTATCTGCATCCTGTCGTGCTGGGGCAGGGCACGCCATTCTTCGCCGGCGCCCGGACGCCGCTGCGCCTTACAGCCACCGATCGGATGGACGAGAACGTGATCAGGTTGACTTACGTTCCGGCTTGATCTTGTGCCTTGCTGGCCCGGGAGCGGTAGGAGGAAGGCGCCAGGGAACGGACAAGTTGGCTGCTTGGCTCCCTCACCAAGTCCAGTTTACGTGGAGAGGAGCACCCCCCTCTGTCCTGCCGGACATCTCCCCCACAAGGGGGGAGATCGGCAAGGGGTCGGACCATCGCTCCCTCTTTGACGATATCGACGATCACATTACCTGAGTTGTTTGGGGAAGCCATTGCGCCCATCCGATCTCCCTCCTTGTGGGGGAGATGCCCGGCAGGGCAGAGGGGGGTGCTCCTCTCCGCATAAACTGACTTGGTGAGGGAGCTTGGGGAAACGTTCCCGCTAGATTTTCTGCCGGCACAGCCGATGGCTGCGCATCGTCAGTAGTCAAAACGCCAGGGCATCAGCCCTGGCGTCTCGCTTTACGCCACCAGACCCTTGGTCAGTTCCAGCGCCTGGCGTTCGAACAGACGGCGGTAAATGCCGTCGTTCAGCCGGATCAGCGCCTGGTGGTCGCCTTCTTCGACGATGTTGCCCTTGTCGAAGACCAGCAGCCGATCCAGCGCCCTGACCGTCGACAGCCGGTGCGCGATGACGAGCGTGGTGCGGCCGACCATCAGGCGTTCCATCGCCTGCTGGATCTGCACTTCGCTCTCGCTGTCGAGGCTCGATGTCGCCTCGTCGAGGATCAGCACCGGCGTATCGGCCAGAAACGCGCGGGCGATGGCGACGCGCTGCCGCTCGCCGCCCGAGAGCTTGACGCCGCGTTCGCCCACCATGGTCTCATAGCCCTTGGGGAGCTCCATGATGAAGTTGTGGGCGCTCGCCTGTTTCGCCGCCTGCTCGATCTCGCGCCGCGAGGCGTTCGGCCTGCCATAAGCGATGTTTTCCGCGAGCGTCCGGTGGAACAGGATGGGCTCCTGCTGCACGATGGCGATCTGGCTGCGCAGGTTTGCCTGCTTGACGCGCGCGATATCCTGCCCGTCGATGCGGATCGTGCCCGCATTCACGTCATAAAGGCGCTGGATGAGCTTGACGAAAGTCGTCTTGCCCGAGCCCGAATGGCCCACCAGCCCCACGCGCTGGCCCGGCTTGATGGTGACCGAGAAGTCCTCATAGAGCGGGTTCGGATGCGCGCCATACTGGAAGGTGACGCGATCGAAGACGATCTCGCCGCTCTCGATCCTGATGGGCGTCGCGTTCGGCCTGTCCTCGATGCCGAGCGGCGTCCTGTCGAGCAGCACCAGTTCTTCCATGTCGTTGACGGCCCGCTGCAGGTTGCGGATGTCCTGGCCGACATCGCGCAGATGGCCCTGCAGGACGAAGAACATCGCCAGCACGAAGGTGATGTCGCCCGGTGTCGCCAGCCCCTGCCGCCACATGATCAGGCCCGTTCCCAGGATGCCTGCCTGCATTGACACCATCAGGAAGCCCTGGAGCGTGCCGCTCAGGTTGCCGCGCTTCCATGTCCGCCGCGTGCGGCTGTCCCATCTGGTAAGCACATGGCCCAGCCGCCGCTCTTCGCGGTTTTCGGCGCCGAAGGCCTTGACCACGGAATTGCAGCTGATCGCATCGGCGAGCGCGCCGCCGAGCTTGGTGTCCCAGGCATTGGCAAGCCTTGCCGCCGGCGAGACGAAGCCCATGGAGAGCGCCACGGTTGCGCCGATATAGATCAGCGAGCCCAGGCTGACGATCAGGCCCATGATCGGCCAGTAGCTGCCGAGCACGATACTGGCGCCGACCAGCATGACGATGGAGGGCAGGAGCGCGATGAGCAGCAGGTCGTTCAGCGCATCGAGCGCCCACATGCCGCGGGTGATCTTGCGCACCGTCGAGCCGGCAAAACTGTTGGCGTGCCAGTCCGTGGAGAAGCGCTGCACCTTGTGGAAGCCGTTATTGACCACATCCGCCATGGTGCGCAGCGTCAGCTTGATGATGCCGTTGAAGATGAACCAGCGCAGCGCCACACTGGTGAGGCCGAGCGCCACGACGATGACGAAGGCGCGCAACGCATCATCGGCCGCATTGCCGCCGGCGATGGCATCGACGATCTGGCCGGAGAAAACCGGCACCATGACTTCGGCAAGCGTGCTGGCAACGACCAGCACGATAATGCCGCCGACCAGGAGAGGCCGATGGGTCCAATGATGGAAAACAAAGCCGAGCACGTGGCGATAGGCATCGGCGCGGAAATCGAGCTTCTTGCGAGTCATTTTAAACGCCCGGCCCCATATCGGCGACCGGTCCTCAAAATAGAGAGTTAAAAGGCCACAGCCCGGGCGGGAGACGCAGTGATCCCGTCAGATCAATCGGGCTATGAAGGAAGAAAAAACCGCATGTCGCGCGCCTAAGGCGGGCCGCGAATGGGAATGACCTAGTGTCGGTTCATTCCAAATGGGAAGGCTTCGATGATTTCTGCTGTCATGCAACGCCTCCCTGATGTTCGATCTGATGCGGTGAGTTTTATGTAGCGAAGGAATTTGCAATTGCCAAGCGGGAAATTACAACCTGACGGAAAGTGATGCGAAAACGACACAATTGGGGGCTGGGGAAAGGGGTGGCCGAGACGCTCAGTCTTGGATCGTTGCGTCGTGAAAGACATGATCCGCTTCAGGGCGCGCAACCCGAAGCGGTCATTCGACCGCCGCAAAGGTCGGCCACTTGGGCCGACCTTTGCGAGCAGGTTTGTTCTGAGATTTCCGCGGCAGCGGTGCCCGATACTAACGTTTACCTACGGGTGTTCGATAGATTGCTCCTGCTCACCAGGTGTAGGGAACCGGGCGGCAAAGACTTCCTTGGCTGCGAACAAGCCATTCAGCGCTGCAGGAAAGCCGGCGTAAACGGCCATCTGCATCATGATCTCGGTAATTTCCTCCTTGGTCAGACCGACATTCAGGCCCGCTTCGATATGAACCTTCAGTTGCGGAGTGGCGGTTCCCATCGCAGTCAGCGCCGCGATCGTGGCGATCTCGCGGGCGCGCAGATCAAGGCCAGGGCGGCTGTAGATGTCGCCAAATGAAAACTCGAACACGTAGTTTGCGAAGTCGGGGGCGATGTCCGCGAGAGCCGCGATGACATTGTGGCCGGCCGCGCCGTCGATTTCAGCGAGCGCCCGCTTGCCGCGTTCCAGCCGGCTTTCGCCTGTCTTCGGGGATTGGTGCGTCATGGTCATTTTTCCTCGGTTCCTTGCCGGCATATCCGGCAATCTTGGTGTCGAGGACGAGAAGGCAGGCTTGCAGTTCGGCCACATGGGCACGGACACGCTCACGGTGCTGTTCAAGCAACGCGCCGCGCTCCGATTCCGTGCCGACGCCGCGCTCCCGCAGAGCTGCGTAGTGCAGCATTTCCCGAATAGGCATCCCGGTCGATTTGAGACGGTCGAGAAATTCTATCCAGGTCAGGATTGACGCGTCGTAATCACGTCGGCCCGATCGGTCTCTGTCGGCATGAGGAAGCAACCCGATCCGCTCATAATAACGGATGGTGTAGGCTGACAGTCCCGAACGCTTCGCCAGTTCGCCAATCTTCATAAACGCCCTTCTTTCGTCACGACGCATGGGAAGCTACCGGTTAGAGCGCACTCTAAGTCAACCCACTAAAAGCGGATTCGCAAAAATTCGCGAAACCCGGGGCTCCCGCAACCGACGTCCCGGGCCTGGCGGAACGCGGATCGATGGCGGATCGTTCAGGCCAGGATTTCGGCGGCGAATACCTTCTGGACGATTTGCCAGCGCCCGTTGAGGTAAAAGCACGACAGCAGGTCGGTCACCTCGCGGGGCGGGATCCGCAGGCGGAGCTTGAGCAGCGCCATGTCGCGGGTCATGGCGATGGAGAGGATCTGGTCGGCGCGCACGCTGCCGGCATCCCGCGGTGAGGAGAGGCTCCGGACCGCGTCGAGCCAGGCGGCAACAGGCGTCACCACCACGCTGTCGCCATCGCCGCGCCTGGTGACCAGGGCCGCGGGGTCGAAGATGGTCGCGAATGTGTCGGCGTCCATCGTGTAGGCGGCATCGAAGTAGGTTTTCGCCAAGGCGACCAATTCATCTATGTTTCCCGTCGTGGGCATGTGCTGCAACGTCATGGTGGTTCCCTTCAACTCTCATGTCCGGCTGAGTATAAGGATGGGGGCGGCATTGATTAGCCCGCGCGCACTAATCAGCCTTGTAAGCTGAGCTAAGCAATTGAGGACGATCATGAAACCTTCCCTTCCGTCCGCCGGAGACTTCAACCAGCTGCGCGCCTTCGTGGCCGTCGCCGGTTCGCTGAATTTCAGCCGGGCGGCCGAGAATCTCGGCGTGTCATCCTCGGCGCTCAGCCAGATGGTCCGGGGGCTCGAGGAGCAGCTCGGGGTCAGCTTGTTCAACCGCACCACCCGCAGCGTCTCCCTGACCGAGGCGGGGGCCAGGCTGCTCGAACGGGTACAGCCGGCCGTCGAGGCGCTGGCGGAGGCGCTGGGCGAGACCCGCGAGCGCCGCGCCGATCCCGCCGGGACCGTGCGGGTGCATTGTTTCCGGGCGGCCGCGGACCTCTACCTCACGCCGATCCTGCGTGACTTCAGCGACGCCTATCCGCAGGTCGTGCTCGACGTCACGCTCGACGATGCCGTCGTGGACATCGTGGCCGAAGGCTATGACGTCGCCATCCGCCTCGGGGAGGTGATCGACAAGGACCTCATTGCGGTGAAACTCGGCCCGGAGCTGCGCCAGACCGCGGTCGCCTCGCCCGATTATCTCGCCCGGCACGGGACGCCGGCCCATCCGCGCGACCTTCTCGCCCATCGCTGCATCGCCTGGCGATGGCCGGGGCAGAAGACGCCTTATAAATGGGAGTTCATGGAAAACGGCAAGTGGTTCGAGGTCGCAATCGACGGGCCGCTGATCACCAACATGAAGGACTTCGGGGTGCGGGCGGCGGTCGACGGAGTGGGTATTGCCTTCGCCAGCCAGCAGCTGATCGCGCCCCATATCGCCGAGGGCCGCCTTGTCGCGCTGCTCGAGGCCTGGTCCGCTCCTTTCCCCGGCTACTACCTCTGCTATCCGGCCCAACGGCAGATGGCGCCGCCGCTTCGCGCCGTGATCGACGCCATCCGCGGCGGCCCGCGATGGAGCAACGGCGTCGAGGCGGCGGCCTAATTGGGTCGCTTCGCCCGACTGCAGGTTAGTGTCCAAGGTGGCCCGCGGCGGCGATGATCTCCGCTGCCGTCGGGAACGTGGAGAGGCTGTTCGGTCCGTCCAGCGCCTCGATTTGTGCCCAGCCGATGGTGCCGTTCGCATCGACCAGGAAGTGCCCGACGAGCTGGGTCGCGTGGTTCGCGAAGATCGCATTGTCGGCTTCGTCAAGCTCGAAGCGGTCCTTGGCGTTGAGTATCGTGTTGCCTTCCATCGGGTGCAGCGGTTCCGGCAACTCGCCCGTGGGGTTGATGCGTGCCGCCTGGAACTGCGCCATCGTCGCGCTATAAGGCCATTCGGGCTGCTCGCTGCTCCCATCGGGCAGGAACTCCGCATGCGGCACACCGTAGGCCCGATGCGTGAGGCAGTCCGGATCGCATAGGAGCGTTACCGGCGTCGGACGGTGGCGGAAATACAGGCGGGCGCGTTCCACCGGCGTGTTGATAACGGCCACGGTCTCCACCCCGGCGGCGCGCAGGGTGGGCTGTACGCCGGCAAGTTGTTCTACCTGACGCCGGCAGAACGGGCAGTGCAGCCCGCGAAAGAAGCCGATCAGGAACGGGCGACCGCTGAAGTCGGCGAAAGAGATCGTTCCGTCGAAATTGGCCGAGGCGAGTGCGAACGCGGGCGCGGTTTCTCCAGGTTGCAGCGGACGCTTTTGGTCTCCCATGGAATAATTCCTCTCCCGTATCGTCTCAGGTGAAACGATCGAAATTGAACTATATCACTTGTCGCAAGAAGGCCCATCGCTCGATATTGGGATCGCCGAGGGTGGCTAGGGCCTTTCCGGGTTAGCTGGACGGCTACTGCAGGCTTACCCCACCTCGATCGCAAGTGAGGCCGGCCGCTTCGCGCCAGAAGCAGCCATGGTTTGTCATCTATTCATGCGAGTGGCGATGGTGCAGATCGGGGTAGTGAGGATGTTTATGCCTTAGAGGCTCATGGCGATGCCAATGCGAGTGCGGCTCGCTGAATGGGCCGTCATGGGAATGCTGGTGATGCTCGTCATGTACATGCGAGTGCTCGTGTTCCAACGCCCCATGCTCATGCTCGTGGTCGTGACGTTCGGCCAGATGAAGCCAAAGACCAATCGCCATGAGAACACCTGCCGCAATGACCTGAAATGTCACGGCCTCGCCGAAAATTACGACTGCAAGCACCGCACCGATGAACGGCGCTAGGGAAAAGTAGGCTCCCGTGCGCGCGGTCCCGAGATGACGAAGCCCAAGCATGAACATAACCAGGCTAACGCCGACGCCTAAGAAGCCGACCAATGCGCCCGCTCCAACAAGACCAACGTTGGGCAGCGAGGCACCGAAGATGAGTGCCAATAGAAGGTTGCTACTCCCTGCCACGACACCCTTGATCATGGCGATTTGAACTGGGTCCGCCGACGACAATTTGCGGGTCAGGTTATTGTCTATGCCCCATGAAAGGCACGCGGCGGCAATGAACAGGCTGCCCTCATCAAGCCGCAGGGCTTCACCGTTCCACGACAACAGCACCGCGCCCGCGAGGATCGCACCAGCGCCGAGCAGTAGTCGCTTGTCGACATTTTCCCGAAACACAAGCCAGGCAATGCCCATGGTCGCTAGTCCCTCCAGGTTGAGGAGCAGCGATCCCGAGGATGCAGACGTATGAGAAAGCCCCAGCATCAAGAACAGAGGGCCGAGCATCCCCCCGAACAGCACGACAAAGGCGAGCCAAGGGAGGTCTGCCTTTTGCAGTGGGGCCTCGACATCGGTAAGTCCAATCAGGCGACGGCCCCAATGAACGACGGCGAGACCAAGTCCGGCTCCCAAGTACAAGATACCCGCCAGCAACCATGGATCAATCGATCCCACCAGCAGTTTGGATAGCGGCGCAGACGCACCGAACAGAACCGCAGAGCCCAAAGCAAGGGGGACACCGGGCCAGAGATGTGTGTGTTTGCTGATCATTGCTGCGGTGTATCATAGCAGATCAAGCAACTGCCACCGTCTTTTCAGCCGCTGACCGCGGCCTAATTCGGTTGTTGACGTTCGCGAGCATCCGGTGCCAGCGTCTTCCAGGCGGTCATGGCGAGCGTGATGACTGTCTCAAGTTCGGCACGGCTTGCGCCGTCGCGCGCCTGCACCGATAGGCCGTGCATCACTGTCGTATAGTAGCGCGCGATGGCCGTCAGGCTGTTGGTCGAGGCAGGGAGGTCGCCATCATGGACGCCTCTGACCAGCCGCTGCCTGATCTCCTCGAATTGCGCCCGGCGGATGTCGGCCAGAAACTCTCGTACCGGGTGGTTTTCTATCGCGCCGGTCGGCGCTGCAAGGACCAGCATGCATCCGCGCGGCGAGCCGGGAATGGTGATGGTATCGGCCACGGCGCGCAGCATGGCGTGTATCGCCTCATAGGCCGTGGGCTGCTCGCGCAGTGCCGCCCTCGGGGGCTGCCCCTGGGTCGCGGCATTGAGGGCGACGGCTTCGCGGAACAAGGCCTCCTTGCTTCCGAAGGACACATAGATGCTGGCCGAGGCAATTCCCATGGCCTCGCTCAGGTCCTTCATGGAGGTCCCTTCGTAGCCGCGCTCCCAGAACAGATCCATGGCGCTGCGCAAAGCGACGTCCCGGTCAAATGTCAGCGGCCTGCCACGCGTCGCCATCTCATCTCCGATTTGTTTGTCGATCGACAAACTATAGCTTGACGGATGCCGGAGCGCCATGCATTTATTTGTTTGTCAATCGACAAACAATTCTCATTATCACCTTGAGCAAGGACCAGTCCCATGAGCGTCCCCACCTTCATGCGTGCGTTACAGCAGACTTCCTTCAATGGCCCGCAGGGTCTGCGGATGATCACCGATGCGCCGGTGCCGGTTCCCGGTCGAGGCGAAATCCTCATCCGTGTCGCCGCCGGTGGCATCAACATGGCCGACATCTCCCAGGCCTACGGCAAGTTTCGCGGAGGCCCGCAGCCTCCCTACATTGCGGGTTTCGAGGGGGTGGGTGAAGTCGTGGCTCTGGGCGAGGGGGTCACCGCGGTGGCGCCCGGCGCCCATGTCATCGGGGTCGGATATGGCGCCTTTGCCGAATACATGGTGCTTGCCGCGATGGCCGCAGTGCCGGTACCCAAGGGATGGTCGGACGAGCAGGCGCTTGGCCTTGTTGTGAACGTGCCGACGGCAGTGGCCGCGCTGAAGCTGCTGGGGCAGATCGAGAAGGGCCAGACCGTGCTGATCCATGCAGCGGCAGGCGCGACGGGCCAGGCCGCTGTCAAGATCGCCAAGCACTACGGCGCAACGGTGATTGCGACGGCCTCATCGGAGAAGCACGCGATCGTGCAGTCCCTGGGTGCCGATCACATCCTCGACTCCCGCACCGCCGATATCGCCGCCGAAGTGCTTCGTCTCACCGGCAACGCCGGCGCTGATCTGGTCATCGAGTCGGTCGGGGGTGAGACCTTCGAGGCCAGCCTGGCATCCGCGCGGCGCGTCATCGGCCGCGTCGTCGTGACAGGCTTGCCCGCCGGCGAAGCATCACTCACCAATTGGGACCTCGTCTACAAACATCAGGTCCACATTATCGGCTTCAACATGGGGGTGCTGATCCAGGCCGCGCCGCAGATGTTCGGTGCCGTCATGGGGGAACTCTTCGCGCTTATCGGCGCAGGCGTCTTGTCCCCCGTCCAGCCAACCGTCTACGAACTTGCCGATGGGCCGAAGGCGCTTGTGGCATTGGAAGGTCGCTCCACCGTCGGCAAGTTGGCGCTGCGGGTCTGAGCCGGAATTCGGTAGCAGATGCCCCACCCGAAGGGAGGTCGTGGCTGCTTCGCGTCATTTGCGGTCGTTGCTTCCAAGGCTTACGCTGGACCGGCGGAGGTTGACCACATGCGCTTACACTGCCGCAATTCTCTGTTCATACGTTGTATAGACACTGGCGCAAGCATCTTGTGCTGCCCTAAGCCTCGCTGTGACAAACTCATCAACGTAAACCGAGAGCAGAGGGATCAATGGCACTCGACCCGGAGATCAAGGCGAAAGCCGAGAGACTTGCTGTAAAGAAAAACGAACTCAGCGCCTGGTTTCTGAAGCATCCCCCACAAGTTGCAGCTGTCATTGCCATGCGGGTGGGTTTGAGAGTGCTTCCGTTTGTCGTGCCAGAGACCGTCGGAGGCGCGCTCACGATGAAGGAGCGGCATCGAATAGTCACAGCATTTCGTTATCTTGCGCTTACCAGGCTCTCGCTCACAAGCCCGGACTACGCGCTCTACGAAACCTGCACCGTTATCAATACGGTTGCGCCCAGAACAGGGAATGCGGCCGAAGCCGTGATACACGAGGCGAGCGCTCCTGCGATGGCATTCGTCAATACCAGACATGGTGACGTCAGAGTGGACATCGTTTTTCTTGACGCCATCAATGCGGCTTCATCGGCCACAGTCATTGACGGCGCTGGATTGCCTTGGGACGAGATCGCCAGGGACAGGGATTATATAGATGCAGGCAACAACTGGTTCACACTCCTGAACCAAAACCTTTGGTCGGGCACGGATGGTGTCGACAATGCGCCAGAGCCACACCGTGCTTGCTGGCACTCGATGCGTAGCGCACTCGATAGTGATGATCCAAGCTGGAAGATCTGGACAGATTGGTATCAGGATCGTTTGGCCGGCGTCCCGCCACAATCGGATAAGATAGAGTATTTCCGACTGACCCTCATTCCAAATGGGCATGTGAAGGCTCGTGACACCTCGAAAGAAGGGCGGCTTCTCTGGAAGAAGGAAATAGAAGAAAAGCTCAAGCTGTTCAGGAATGATGCGCGAAAGGCAAACCGCCTCATGCAAACATTCCTGCGGGAAATAGCCTCTGATCAGAACAGTTTCGACACTGATCCGCGCATTCCCGCCCCTTCAGCACCCGAGCCTCCTTCCCATACTCCAGGGGAAACACGTGCGGGGTGGGCCGGCGGCTTTCTTCGCAAGTATTTTGGTAAAGACGATCATTAGGTAAAAATTATGAACCCCGCCGCCGGATGCCAACTGATCGGACGAATGTCCGCTTCGGGCCAAGAGCTGTCGTTTCCCATTCCGGCATGCGCCGGAAGCGGGCGTCTGAATTCATAGAATCTTGAATACATCGTACTCGACACCATCAGCACGCCGGCCGCCTCGCGCAACCGCGACGATTTGGTTGAGCCACGAGTGCCGTGGTGCGGCCGTCTCGAAATAAGGGGTCGACCGCAGATAGTTTTCCGAGGGATCGGCCGCTTTGCGCCACCCGAGGACATTGTGGCGTCGCAAACCTTCCTATTTCTTCCGTCACTTTAATGATGGCCGCCAAGGATATCGCCAATGGGATGGGAAGCACTCGGGCACTGGGGTGACGATGCGGTTCGCATCGAACCGCTTACGGGTGGAGTTGCCAACGACGTGTGGAGCGTTCGCGTCCATGGGCAGATCGCGGTCGGTCGTCTCGGCTCCAGGCCCGATGCTGATCTCGCATGGGAAACCGAGCTACTCCGACACCTCGACCGTGAAGGTATGACCGTTCCAGTGCCGATTCCGACCACTGACGGCCGGCTGTTCGTGGACGGTCTGGTGGTGATGAAATACATGGAGGGCGGACCGCCCGAGACGGAGTCCGACTGGCGTCGCGTGGCCGACACGCTCCGCGAGCTGCATCGGTTGACGCAGGGCTGGCCGCAGCGCCCGGGCTGGCGATCGTCGACCGACCTCCTGCATGCCGAAACCGGAACGAGGATCAACCTTTCCGCGATGCCGCCTGAGGGTGTTGTCAGATGTCGAGCGGCGTGGGCGCGGCTAATCGGGCGTCAGACATGCGTTGTCCACGGCAACCCGAACAACCCTGGCAACATCCGCATGACCGCCGATCGGGTCGCATTGATCGACTGGGATGAGTCACATGTCGACGTCCCCGACCTTGACCTGGTCCTGCCCGGCAACGCTGCCGATCTCGACGACGGCGCATGACATTGCCGCGCAAGCCTCAGCCGCATGGGAAGCCGCCGTCTGCTGGCAGGACGAGTATGCAGTCAGGCGGCTTGCCGAAGTTCGAGCTGTCTGAGCAGTTTCGGCGGATCGACCGCTGCGCCGACGATCGTCAAGCGGGCATGCGTGACTGCCGTCATCCCAGCGGATCGGCCGTGAAGAATTCGTAGCTGTTGCCATCGTCGTCCCAGACATAAACCCCGCGCCCGCCATTCAGGCGATTGATCGCGTGGTCTCGCGTAAACGGCCCCGATCCGAACAGCAGCTCACCCGCCGTGGCGCGGCGCAGAATCGCATCGAAATCCCGGTCGCTGACCAGGAAAGCGAAATGACCGAAGACGAAGGCACCCCCGTCATAGAAGTCGAGCGTCAGCCGATCGTTGACCCGCACGGCGGCGAACGGCCCCGAGATGCGCATAGGTGCGGCGTCGATCAGGTCGGCGAAGAAGCGCGCTGCCGCCGCGTTGTCGGTGCAGTGGACGATGGCGTGATTGAGTTCGAGATCCATGTGGTAATATCTCTCCAAGAGAATGATCGGCAATCAGTGCATCAACCGGCCGCCAGCGATGTCGAGCGTCGCGCCGGTCAGCCAGCCGGCGCTTTCCGACGCCAGGAACAAGGTCGCCGCGGCGATGTCGGCCGGCGTTCCCAATCGGCGCAGCGGATGGGCATCGGCGATCTTCTGTCGCACCTGGGGTGGCATGTGCTCCGCCGTGCGATCGGTCAGCACCGCGGACGGCGATATGCAGTTCACGCGCACGCCATCGGGACCCAGATCCTGTGCGAGTTGCTGGGTGAGCAGGACGATCCCCGCCTTCGCGACGGCATAACCGAGTGGCGCGGCGGAGGGAGCTCGGCCGGCGGTCGAGGCCATCGTGACCGCGGCGCCGCGGCCGCTTTTCTTGAGGTCGGCCGCGAAGGTTCGCAGCGTAAGGAAGGTCGCGGTGACGTTGTTGTCCAGACTGGAACGCCAGTCCTGCTCGGTCACCTGCTCGATTGGCGCGGGCCGGCTCGTGCCGCCACCGGCAAAGGCGATCAGGATGTCGAGGCCACCCTGTCGTTCGATCAGGGTGGTACGCGCGGCCTCGAGTTGATCCGCGCTGGTACAATCGAGCTCGATCGCCGCATGGCCCGCCGAAATGGCGGCGAGCGAGGCTCGGACCTGCTCGATCCGCGACCGGTCGCGTCCGGCGATCGTCACCTGAACGCCGTTGTGAGCGAACCAGCGCGCTGTCTCGGCGCCGATCCCGCCGGAACCGCCGGTGATCAGCGCGGTTTTTCCGGCGAGATCGGGAAACAGGGGAATGTTGAGCATTGCCATTTACCTCAGACGTACTGTGCCACGGCCATGCAGATGATCGTGACGACCAGCAGCGCGGCGGACACGCGATAGCCTGTGGCGGCGCGCGGCGACGCCTCCCCGGATCGCATCGCCGTCCGGATCATGATGACCTGGACCAGCAAGGCCAGGATCGCGGCGGCGGCCCCCGTCGCGAGGATCATTTCGGTGCTTTGGAAGCTTCCTTGATGAAGCAGATGCCAGAGCAGCGACCCCGACAGGACCGAGACGGTCGCCGCGCCGATCTGCGGACGGAACAGCGCGGCACCCCCCATTCCGCCGTTTCTGGCGAGAACGAAGGTCGACCCCGCCCAGAAGATCGACGATAGGACATGGACAGCGATGGTGATAATCAGCAAGATTTGCATTACGAGGCTCCGGATCGACAGGCCTATCTCAAATTAGATATACAGGTTGTATAATGATTATTTCCGGCAAACCGTCAAGGCCCTATTCGACCGAAAAACGCGACGCGAAGGCGGCGGAGACGCGTACGCGTCTGGTTGCCGCAGCTCTGGACATTCTCCGCCAGTCCGGCGGACACGCACTGTCGCTCGATGCCGTGGCCAGGGCCGTCGGCGTCACGCGGCTGACCGTCTACAACCAATTCGGCTCGCGCAATGGGTTGCTCGAAGCCGCGTTCGACGCAGTTGCCGAGCAAGGCAATCTGGCCGGCCTCGCCAAAGCGATGGCGATGCCCGAGCCGCGTGCCGCGCTCGCCTGGGTCGTCAGAACATTCTGCGATTTCTGGATGTCGAATGAAGGGCTCGGCGGAATCTTCGCCGCAGCGGCGATGGATGCCGAATTGAGCAAGGCACTGGCCGCGCGTAACGAGCGGCGGCGTGGTTTATTGGGATTATTGGTCGATCGACAGGGCATTGCCGAGGGACAGGCGAAAGCCGACATCGTCGATCTGCTGTTCACGCTCACGAGTTTCGCGACCTTCACCTCCTTGCGCGGCGAACAGCGCGACGGCGAGGCGGTGTGCGCCCTCTTGCTACCACTTTGTGATCAGATCTTTTCGGGAGAGCCTAGATCGATCTCGCCCGCCGCGACCTGATCGAATGGCAGTTTCCTGGCACTGCAGCGGGGTAACCGGTGTTCCGCTCCCACGTTGTCCTAGCCGCCGTGATCTGTGATCGGCTTTCCATGCAAAGGCCGACCAGCGTTGCCGAATTTGGCCATTCGGCAAATCAGCTCGCGAAGTAGCGCGTTGGCGTTGTGCCCAATGCCTTCTTAAACATGACGATAAAGGCGGTAGCGGATTCATATCCCAAGTCGCTCGACACCTTCTGGACCGTCGCGCCGCTGGCCAGTTCGCGCAACGCGATGACCAGGTGCAGTTGCCGCCGCCATCGGCCGAAGGTCGCCCGTTTCCTGGACCATCAGCCGCTTCAAGGATCGCTCACTCATGGCAACGTGTGCCGCCCAATCGACCAGGGTGCGACGGTCGCTCGGCTCCGCCATCAGGGCAGCAGTGATCGCGGCGATTTTGGGATGGCTGGACGCGGGTAAGTCCAGCCCCTGTATCGGCATTTGCGCGAGTTCATCCAGCAAGACCCGCACCATACGGCCGACATGATCGTCCGGAGCAGAATTGACCGGTACATCCGCCAGTCGGAGGATCATCTCGCGGAGCATCGGCGACACAGACAGAGTGCAGCACTCCTGCGGCAGCTTGGCCGCTTCGGGTTGAACGAACAGATAGGACAGGCGTGCGTTTGATGTGACCTGGTTGCTGTGGGGCATGCCGCCGGGTATCCAGACCCCGCAGTCCGGTGGGACAATCCAGATGCCATTCTCCGTCCTGCATGTGACGGCCCCGTGCAGAGCCAAAATGAGCTGCCCTTCCTTGTGCTGGTGCTGGGGCACTTCAGCCTCATAGTCACTGAAGTCGAGGCGGACAGCGACGGCCGGGCGATCTGACCAGTCGGGATCAAAGTCGTCGTAGCAGGAACGCAGCTTTGCGGATTGGCCCGATTTTGAGATCATTTGGCATTATCTCCAAATTCGTACGGACAGCAATAGTCTACTACTGGGTGATCAACAACCGAAAGGAGACTGTCATGCGAATTTCTGTGGTCGGCGCCACGGGACGAGTCGGCGCCAAGCTGACCCGGACCCTGCTGAGATCAGGGCATCAGGTCAGAGCGTTGTCGAGAGGTGGCCCAGCGCTTGACGCACTGGTCGAGCTCGGAGCAGAGCCATTCCTCGGAAGCTTCGACACAGGAGCGGGAGACCTTGACCAATTTTTCCAAGGTGCAGATGCCGCGTTCCTGATGGTGAAGACCGATTGGAACAACATCGAGGGACACTACCCCGCTGTTGCCCAGCGCTTTGTCGATGCGCTCGAAAAATCCTCCGTCAAACTGGCCGTAAGCCTGACGGCCATGGGGTCGGACGTGAGGGGGAAAACGGGTCATTTCGAGTGCTTCCACGATCTGGACGAAAAGCTCAACGAACTTGGCAATATCAATTTGGTCCACCTGCGCGCCGCCTGGTTCATGGAAGACGTGTCGGCGTGGACGGGGCCGGTTGCCAAATACGGTCGAATTGCCTGGTTCTGCAAACCTGATTTAAAGATGCCCTGGGTGGCGACCGATGACATCGCATGGCTGGCAGCGAAGGAACTGACCAATCCGACGGGCAGACACCGCGTCTATCTCGAAGTCGGCTCGGAAGATGTCTCGATGAACGAACTGGCCGTGATCATTGGCAAGGAGATCGGCAGGCCGGTGGAGTACCGATACATCGAGACGACCCGCAAAGACGTGGAAGCTGAATTTCTGGCGCGGTTCGGGACGCCGGAGAAATGGCAGGACGACACCCTGAGCGCTGACGCTTTGAACAATGGCATCGTAAGGTTCCATGGGGAGCACGAGGATCGTCCAAAATTGCCCACGTCGATGGAGGCGTTCATTGGCGATGTTTGGAAGCCGCGTTACCTGGAGGCGGTCAGAGCGGGAGAGCAACGAGAGACGTTTCCCATGTGGACCGCCAGGGACTAGAGCCTTTCCGGGTTAGATTGAAGCATTCTGCCGGAGCAGATTTTCGTCAGGGCAAAGGCGATTGGCGACGGGCATACCCCAAGGTACGTCCGAGCCGATCGCCTTGAACTCAGGATTTCCGCAGCAACAGAAAGCTGCCTCGAAATCGCTTGCGAATCGCATAAGTACGTGCTTATGTGTTCGCATGATCGAGAATGACTTCTTCCGAGCTTTGGCAGACCCGACCCGCCGTGCGATCTTTGAGAAGCTGGCGGCAGGGAGCATGAACGCGAGCGCCTTGCGCGAGGGCATGGAGATTAGCCAGCCGGCGATGTCGCAACACCTCGCAGTTCTGCGCAGTGCAAAGCTCGTGAGGGAAGAACGACAGGGGCGTTTCGTGAATTACGAAGTCGATCCCGATGGGTTGGCTCTCATCGCCCAGTGGCTCGCAAAATACCGCGCCTATTGGCCGGAGCGTATCGCAGCACTCAAAGTCTTGCTGAAGGACATGGATCAATGAACGAAGGGAAGACCAAGGAGCAGGAGAGCGGCGTCGAGTTGGAGTTTGACTTGGGCGATCCGCCGCAAAAGGTCTGGCGTGCCGTCACCATTCCCGAACTTCGGGAAAGGTGGTTGCCGAAGGAAGCATTGGCTGATTCCGATGCGATCACCGTCACCCCGGGCCAGGAAGTTCGCTACAAGCTCCGTGACGATAACCCGCCTTTCCTTGAAAGCACCGTGACGTTTACGGTCACCCCGAATGCCACGGGCGGCACTTGCCTTCGGATCGTCCACGAACTGACGGATGCAAGGTTCGATGGAATGGCAAGAGCGCCGGCAAACAGCAACAGCCCGCCCGTCATGCTCGCCGCCTGACACGGCGAGCCTCCCCTTAAATTCTGAAAGTCTGGAGGTCGCCGATGCGCGAAGCGATGCAACTCGTCCCTATGGTCGTAGAACAGTCCAGCCGGGGGGAGCGATCCTTTGATATCTATTCCCGGCTTCTGCGCGAGCGGATTATCTTTCTCAATGGCGAGGTGAACGATACCGTTTCGGCGCTCGTCTGCGCGCAACTGCTGTTTCTGGAGGCGGAAAACCCCAAAAAGCCGATCAGCCTCTATATCAATTCGCCGGGCGGCGTCGTGACCAGTGGCCTGGCCATGTACGACACCATGCGCTTCATCCGTGCGCCGGTTCATACACTTTGCATGGGGACGGCCCGTTCAATGGGATCGTTCCTGCTGATGGCAGGCGAACCCGGCGGAAGAGCCGCATTGCCCAATGCCAGTATCCTCATTCACCAGCCTTCCGGCGGCTTTCAAGGGCAGGCTTCCGACATGCTGATTCATGCCGAGGAAATTTTAAAGACCAAGCAACGCATGACGCGGCTCTACGCGGAGCATTGCGGACGTTCCTACGAAGACTTTGAGCGCGGGATGGATCGCGACCGCTTCATGACGGCGGAGGAGGCGCTTGAATGGGGTCTTATCGACCGTATTCTGAAGGTTCGGGAAGATACGAGCAGCCTATAAGCCTTGCCGCAAAAATCCCGATTAAAGCGACACTTGTTTGGTGCCACCTCGTCCAGTTGTTCTGCGTCCGCTTTCGAGCGATGATTAGTTCAACGGCCGAAATGGGTCGATCGAAGGCGGAATGCGACAGACGCACTGCGAGGGGCGGTGTGATCGAACCGGAATTCGCGCGACCGAGAGCCGACGTTGTGTTCTTGAAGGGGAGACGAGGACAATGCCGACACCACAGCAACCCAGTCTAATAGTTCGACAGAAATCTCCACAGAATATCGAGTTTCCGTTTGCGTCGCTCTCCGATTGGCTGATCCCAACCGAGCTGTTCTTCGTGCGAAACCATTTCCCGTCGCCGGACCTCGATGCGCGAGACTGGAGATTGCGCGTTGGCGGGGCGGTGGAGCGGCCGATCGAACTTGACCTCGACAGCATCAAGGCGATGCGGAGCACGACT
>Ga0209673_1000459_pt1 | contig 68727 bp, 64 predicted proteins | sample AraplaCol_mMS_r2_2_FD_184274 | JGI IMG/M metagenome (GOLD analysis project Ga0209673, IMG submission 184274) | Arabidopsis root microbial communities from North Carolina, USA - plate scrape MF_Col_mMS_r2 (SPAdes) (version 3) | ecosystem: Host-associated > Plants > Roots > Endosphere | place...
GGGTTTCCCGATACCATGAGGTCCTCTTTATCCTGCATTGCAACGAAACTAGACAGTGATGCCAATTAAGGGAAGAGGTTAGATCAAATTTGGGCGGCTAAAGCATTCAAAGCAGCGACAAAAGACTCTTCTCATCCGGCATCGGCGCAATCGCCGCTTTTTTTTTCAAAGCCGCCGGAATGGCTTCCGCTACCGCCTCGCTGAGGCAGAGAAGCCGGATTCCGCTCTCCTCCGACAGGGCTGAACGGAGTTCCGCCACGTCGAAAAAATCGTCGGCCGTCTGCCGGGAATAAAAGAGAACGGCCTGCGGAGGGACGCCTGCGAAGATCGCCTCGATCTCGGCTGGGCTCGGAGCGACGGGCTGCATGCGGTAACATTCGGCGATCGAAAAGCGGATGCCGAGTTCGCGCAATCTTCCTTCGAAGGTTTCCGCGCGCGGGGTGCCTGCAAGGTAGAGCAAGCCGTCCGCTCTCTGCGCCGCGACGAGATCGGCGAGATCGCGGCCGTTGCCCGAGGATGTGGCGACCGACTGGAAGCCCAGGCTTTGCGCCTCTTTCGCCGTCGCCTCCCCGACCGCGAAAAGCGGGCGGCCAAGATGCGGACGAAGCGTCTCTCCGAGAGCGGAAACGACCCTGACGGCTTCGGCGCTGGTCATCGCGATCGGGCCGTTGGTGGCTGCAAGCGCGGTTGCGGCGCCGGCGCTGTCGTGCAGCGGCTGACGCAGCGGCAGCAGCACGGGCTCGTGGCCCATCTCGCGCAAACGTTGTGCGGTTCTCGTCGCCGAATGCGCGGGGCGGGTGACGAGAACACGCATGGCCGCTTCAGTGCCAGTCTTCGAAAAAGGCGCTGCCGGCCCTTGCGCGCACGTCCTGGCCGGCACGGGTGCCGAGCGCTGCCGCATCGCGGCGGTGGCCGTCGGTCGTCACCGCGTGCTGGCTGCGGCCGTCGGGGGTGATGATGAGGCCGGAAAACCGGATCAGATCGCCTTCGCAGACGGCATAGCCGCCGATCGGCGTGCGGCAGGAGCCGTCGAGAGCGGCGAGGAAGGCGCGTTCGCAGGAGACGGTGTCGAAGGTTGGCGCGTCGTTGATCGGGGCCAAGAGATCGTCAATCCCCGTATCGCCGATACGGCTTTCGATGCAGATCGCCCCTTGCGCTGGCGCCGGCGGGAAGGTGTCGGGGTCGAGGATATCAGTGAGCACCTCGACCTTGCCGAGACGTTTCAGGCCGGCAAGCGCCAGCAGGGTCGCATCGACCTGGCCTTCTTCGAGCTTGCGCAGGCGCGTTTCGACCGAGCCGCGGAAGGTGATGACGTTGATGTCGGGCCGCATGCGGCGGATCAGCGCCTGGCGACGCAGCGACGAGGAGCCGACGGTTGCGCCGTGCGGCAGGTCGATCAGCTTGCGCGCGGTGCGGCCGATAACGGCGTCGCGGATATCCTCGCGCGGCAGATAGGCGGAGAGATAAAGGCCATCGGGCAGTTTCGTCGGCATGTCCTTGGTGGAGTGCACGGCAAAATCCAGCTCGCCGGCGGCAAGCTTCTGTTCGAGTTCCTCAGTGAAGAGGCCTTTGCCGCCGATCTCGGCGAGCGACCGGTCGGTGATGCGGTCGCCCTTGGTCGTCAGCACGACGATCTCGAACATTTCCTCGGGCAGGTTATGCGCCGCCATCAGCCTGTCGCGGGCCTCATGCGCCTGGGCAAGCGCCAGCGGGCTGCCTCGCGTGCCGATCCGGAAAGGTTTTGTTTGCATCAGCTCTGTTCCGTTGTTACCGGAGTTCTCGTAAACGGGTTTCCGTACCATCGCAATCAACGAACAGGCCATATGGTTCCCTTTCTGCGCATCCTCGGCATCGAAACAAGCTGCGACGAGACCGCCGCGGCGGTTGTCGAGCGCGATGCGGAAGGGCATTCCAAGGTGTTGTCCGATGTGGTGCTTTCCCAGCTTGACGAGCATAGCGCCTATGGCGGCGTGGTGCCGGAGATCGCAGCGCGTGCCCATGTCGAGGCGCTCGACGAGCTGATCGAGGAGGCCTTAGCGCGCGCCAATGTGTCGCTGGCCGAGGTCGATGCCATTGCCGCCACGTCGGGGCCGGGGCTGATCGGCGGGCTGCTTGTGGGATTGATGACCGGCAAAGCGATCGCGAGAGCCGCCGGCAAGCCGCTCTATGCCGTCAACCATCTCGAAGGCCATGCGCTGACGGCGCGGCTGACGGATGGGCTTGCTTTTCCCTATCTGATGCTGCTCGTCTCGGGCGGCCATACACAGCTCATCCTGGTGCGCGGCGTCGGGCAGTACGAGCGGTGGGGCACAACGATCGACGATGCGCTGGGTGAAGCCTTCGACAAAACGGCAAAGCTGCTCGGCCTGCCCTATCCCGGCGGCCCGGCCGTGGAGCGGATGGCGCGGGATGGCAATCCCGATCGGTTCAATTTTCCGCGCCCGCTGGTCGGTGAGGCACGGCTCGACTTCTCCTTCTCCGGCCTGAAGACGGCCGTGCGGCAGGCAGCACAGGAGATCGCTCCGCTCAGCGATCAGGACGTCGCCGATATCTGCGCCTCGTTCCAGAAGGCGATTTCGCGCACGCTGAAGGACCGCATCGGCCGCGGTCTGCAGCGCTTCAAGACGGAATTTCCTGTAACCGGCGAGAAGCCGGCACTTGTCGTTGCTGGCGGCGTCGCCGCCAATCTCGAACTGCGCGGCACGCTGCAGACGCTGTGCGACAAGAACGGCTTTCGCTTCATTGCGCCGCCGCTCAGTCTCTGCACTGACAATGCGGTGATGATCGCCTGGGCGGGACTGGAGCGCATGGCGACGGGCGTTCAGCCTGACACACTCGACGTGCAGCCGCGTTCGCGCTGGCCGCTCGATTCCAAGGCGGAGACGCTGATCGGTTTCGGAAAACGAGGGGCCAAGGCATGAGCGAAAACATCGCCGTCGTCGGATCGGGGGCTTTCGGAACGGCGCTCGCCGCCGTCATCGCTCTTGCCGGGCGAAGTGCGGTGACGCTCGTCGGGCGCGATCCGTTGCTTATTGCGGATCTGAAAACCGAGCGGCTGCATGAAGCGGTACTGCCCGGCATCCCGCTCCCCGATACACTGGAATTTTCGGCCGAGGCAGACGCGATCACCGGCGCCTCCATCGTGCTTTTTGCGATGCCATCGCAGGCGCAGGCCGATGCGGCGCGGCAATATGGCCCCTACCTTGCCAAGAATGCCGTGGTCGTCACCTGTGCGAAGGGTATCGAGCGGGCGACCGGCAATCTCTTGACCGACATGCTGGAACGGGAACTGCCGGACCACCCGGTCGCCGTGCTCTCCGGTCCGGGCTTTGCCGCCGATATCGCCAAGGGGCTACCGACGGCGATGGCGATCGCGGCGGCTGATATGGAGACCGCGGAGCGGCTCGCTCAGGCAATATCGGGCCGGACCTTCCGGCTCTACGCCTCGGACGATCGCATCGGCGTGCAGCTCGGCGGCGCGCTCAAGAACGTGCTGGCGATTGCCTGCGGCATCGTCGAAGGCCGCGGTATCGGCGATTCCGCGCGGGCGGCGCTGATTGCGCGCGGGCTTGCGGAAATGTCGCGGTTCGTCGTCGCCCAGGGCGGGCAGGCGGATACGGTGCGCGGGCTTTCCGGCCTCGGCGATCTGGTGCTGACGGCAACGAGCCATCAATCGCGAAACCTGCGCTACGGCATTGCGCTCGGGCGCGGCGACAAGACCGATCCCCTGCATGGCGCGCTGGTGGAAGGCGCGTTTGCCGCCTCCGTCGCCTCGCGGCTTGCGGCGAAATTGAAGGTCAGCATGCCGATCACCGATGCCGTTTCCGCCATCATCGACGGCCGTCTCGATATATCAGATGCGATCGAGCAGCTGATGACGCGCCCAATCACCACCGAATAGGAGAACAGACATGCTTTTCGCCCTTCTCTGCAAGGATAAGCCGGGGCATCTGAATGTGCGCATGGAGACGCGGCCGACGCATCTCGACTATCTCAACGGGCTGAATGCCGAGGGCACGCTGAAGATCGCCGGCCCGTTTCTCGACGATGACGGCAAGCCCTGCGGCAGCCTGATCGTCGTGGAAGCGGAATCGAAGGAGGCCGCGCGTGCGCTCGCCGATGCCGACCCCTATGCCAAGGCCGGATTGTTCGAAAGCGTCGACGTCAAGGCCTACAACTGGGTCTTCAACAAGCCGGAGGCGTGAGCATGGCGCACTGGCTCTATAAATCCGAACCGGCCTCCTGGTCCTGGGAGCAGCAGAAAGCTGCCGGCGAAAAGGGCACGGAATGGACGGGTGTCCGCAACTATCTGGCACGCAACAACATGCGGGCGATGCAGATCGGCGACAAAGGCTTCTTCTACCATTCTAATGACGGGCTGGAGATCGTTGGCATCGTCGAGGTCTGCGCGCTCTCGCATCCGGATTCCAGCGCCAAGGGCGATCCGAAATGGGATTGCGTCGATATCCGCGCCGTCATGGATATGCCGAAGCCGGTGACGCTGAAGGATGTCAAGGCAAGCGAGAAGCTTGCCAAGATGGCGCTCGTCACCTCGATGCGGCTTTCCGTGCAGCCGGTGACGGAGGAAGAATATCTCGAAGTCTGCCGCATGGGCGGGCTGGATAATCCGCCACGTTGAAAACCGATCCGGAAGCCTTCATCCGCGCCAATACCGGCCTGATGGCGCCGCCGCATGTGCCGGAGATTTCGCTCCATCTCGCAAGCGAGGCGCATGAACTCTGGCTGAAGACGGAAGAGGAACTGGAAGCGATCGGCCTGCCGCCGCCTTTCTGGGCTTTCGCCTGGGCGGGCGGCCAGGGACTGGCGCGCTATATTCTCGATCATCCGGAAATGGTGCGCGGTGCGCGCGTGCTGGATTTCGCCAGCGGCTCCGGGCTTGTCGGCATTGCCGCTGTGATGGCCGGCGCCCGCGAGGTCACGGCGAGCGATATCGATCCCTGGGCGGAAACGGCGATCCGGCTGAATGCCGGCGCCAATCGTGTTTTGCTCGGATTTACCGGCGCCGACCTGATCGGACAGACCGTCGATGCGGATATCATGCTTGCCGGTGATGTCTTCTACGACCGCGCTTTTGCCGATGCGCTCGTTCCGTGGTTCACACGGCTGGCGGCGGAGGGCAAAACGGTTTTGGTCGGCGATCCCGGGCGAAGCTACCTGCCCCGGGAGCGGCTGGAATTCTGCGCGGTTTATGAGGTGCCGGTCACGCGGGCACTGGAGGACAGCGAAATCAAGAAGACCACGGTGTGGCGCTTCTGCTCCTAGGGCCGGATGACACAGACATTGGCTTCGTAAGTGCAGGGGTCGTCCTGGACGGCGACATCGATGACCTTCGCCTTCGGCGCCGTCGGTTCGGGCCGCGGGGGATAGAAGCCATAGCCATTGCCGCCGACATAGGTTCCGCCGTCGACCTGATAGACATAGGAAGAGCCGGAATAGGTGCCGCCGCCGTCCCAACCCTGTGCCTGGGGGGCGATGATGAGGAGATTGTTGCGAAATACGCGATTTGTTGCCGCTGACGAAAACTGCGTCAGCATCGGCATCCTGTTCCTGCCTCGGTGGCCATGGAAATTGTCGAAACCTATGCCGCGGTTGCGCCAGCTCAAGCGCTCGCCAAGAAGCAACCCGCCGTGGAAGGCGTGGCGATGGCCGGGGAAGCGGTCAAAATGGCGGCGGTCGCCCGCAGTCGCGGGGAGCGCGGCAAGTGCTGCGAGCGCAAGCAGGGTGACTGCGGACAGACTGCGAAACATGGATGCCGGCCTCCGGAATTCCGATCGTTAACAAATCGTTAACGACAGATTGCGCCAAAAGCGGCGGCTTGTCCATTCGCGCGGGAGGAACGGCATAAATATTGAGCGTGAAATGCCAGTTTGGTTGGACTGCAAACTTCCCGGTAATCCGAATCGATTAAATTAAATGCAGACAGCGATTGTGCTTGTCGTCTGGCTTTTCGGTGAGTAAACGTCGCAATTGATGCAACGCACACAGAGAATTTTGTCATTCGTGTGGTTGACTGAGCATGCTCCGAAATCCGGGAGCGCAGAGAAGCCGCCGCGAGGTTCTGATGGCGAACGTGACAAATAACCGGCCCCTGTCGCCGCATTTGCAGATTTACAAACCTATTCCCACTATGGTCATGTCCATCGTCCACCGCATCACCGGAGGCGCGCTCTATGTCGGCACGCTGCTGGTCGCTTGGTGGCTGATCGCGGCCGCAAGTGGCCAAGGCTCCTATGATTGGGCCAACTGGGTACTCGGCAGCCTTATCGGCAAGCTCGTGCTCCTCGGCTATACCTGGGCGCTGCTGCACCACATGCTCGGCGGCTTCCGCCACTTCATGTGGGACCTCGGCTATGGCTTCGAGAAGGAATTTTCGACCAAGCTCGCCATTGCCAACATCATCGGGTCGCTCTGTCTGACCGTGGTGGTCTGGGTGATCGGCTTCCTCATTCGCTTCTAAAGGTCCTCTCATGGATATGCGCACCCCCCTCGGCAAGGTTCGCGGGCTCGGCTCCGCCAAGGACGGCACGGACCATTTCTGGCGCCAGCGGCTGACGGCTGTCGCCAATGTTCCGCTCATCCTTTTCTTCCTGATCTTCATGATCGCCTATGCCGGCGCGCCGTATGCGGATGTGGTTCGCGCGCTGTCGAACCCCTTTGTCGCCGTCGTCATGGGACTGATGGTGATCTCCGGCGTCATCCACATGAAGCTCGGCATGCAGGTCATCATCGAGGACTACGTGCACGGTGAGTTCGGCAAGGTCGTCCTCCTGATGCTGAACACCTTCTTTGCGATCTTGATCGCCGGCCTCTGTCTCTTCGCCATTCTGAAAATCGCATTCGTAGGATAAGCTCGACATGGCACCGACCTCCCCCGCCCAGAATGGCAAGGCCTACAAATATGTCGATCACTCCTATGACGTGATCGTCGTCGGCGCCGGCGGCGCCGGCCTGCGCGCCACGCTTGGGATGGCTGAGCAGGGTTTCCGCACGGCCTGCATCACCAAGGTTTTCCCGACCCGCTCGCACACCGTCGCAGCCCAGGGCGGCATTGCCGCTTCTCTGCGCAACATGACGCCCGACAGCTGGCAATGGCACCTCTACGACACCGTCAAGGGTTCGGATTGGCTCGGTGACGTCGACGCCATGCAGTATCTTGCCATGGAGGCGCCGAAGGCGGTCTATGAGCTCGAGCATTACGGCGTGCCGTTCTCGCGCAACGAGGAAGGCAAGATCTACCAGCGTCCGTTCGGCGGCCACATGCAGAACTACGGCGAAGGCCCGCCGGTGCAGCGCACCTGCGCCGTCGCCGACCGCACCGGCCATGCCATCCTGCACACGCTCTATGGCCAGTCGCTGCGCAACAACGCGGAATTCTTCGTCGAATATTTCGCTCTCGACCTGATCATGTCTGAAGACGGCAGCCGCTGCACCGGCGTCGTCGCCTGGTGCCTGGATGACGGCTCGATCCATCGCTTCGCCGCCAAGATGGTGGTGCTGGCGACCGGCGGCTACGGCCGCGCCTATTTCTCGGCAACGTCTGCCCATACCTGCACCGGCGACGGCGGCGGCATGGTGGCGCGTGCCGGCCTGCCGCTGCAGGACATGGAATTCGTGCAGTTCCACCCGACCGGTATCTATGGTTCGGGCTGTCTGATCACCGAGGGCGCGCGCGGCGAAGGCGGTTATCTCGTCAATTCCGAGGGCGAACGCTTCATGGAGCGCTACGCGCCGTCTGCCAAGGACCTTGCCTCGCGTGACGTCGTCTCGCGCTGCATGACCCTGGAAATCCGTGAAGGCCGCGGCGTCGGCAAGAACAAGGACCATATCTTCCTGCATCTCGACCACCTCGATCCGGCCGTTCTTCATGAACGCCTGCCGGGGATTTCCGAGAGCGCCAAGATCTTTGCAGGCGTCGACGTCACCCGCGAACCGATCCCGGTTCTGCCGACCGTTCACTACAACATGGGCGGCATTCCCACGAACTATTGGGGCGAAGTGCTGAACGCCGACGGCGCCAATCCGGAACGGATCATCCCTGGCCTGATGGCTGTCGGTGAAGCCGGCTGCGCCTCGGTGCACGGCGCGAACCGCCTCGGCTCCAACTCGCTGATCGACCTCGTGGTCTTCGGCCGCGCCGCTGCGATCCGCGCCGGCGAGGTCATCGACCGTGCCGCGCCGGTTCCGGCGTTGAACGTTGCTGCCTGCGACAAGATCATGGACCGGTTCGACGGCCTGCGCCATGCCAGCGGCGGCACGCCGACGGCTGACCTGCGCGAGAAGATGCAACGCGCCATGCAGGAAGACGCCGCCGTCTTCCGCACGCAGGAATCGCTGGAATCCGGTTGCCGTCGCATCTCGGCGATCTGGCAGGAGATGCGCGACATCAAGGTCACGGACCGTTCGATGGTCTGGAACTCGGACCTGGTGGAAACGCTGGAGCTGCAGAACCTGATGGCCAACGCCATCACGACGATCTACGGCGCCGAGGCCCGCAAGGAAAGCCGCGGCTCACATGCCCGCGAAGACTTCACCTCCGGCTCCTTTGGCGGGCGCGACGACGTCAACTGGCGCAAGCACACGCTTGCCTGGGTGAACGAGGCAGGCGACGTGAAGCTCGATTACCGGCCGGTCCACACCGACTTGATTGCGGAAGGCATCGATCCGCACAAGATCGAGCCCAAGGCCCGCGTCTACTGATCTCAAGAGGAACCTGATATGGTTGAACTCGCTCTCCCCAAGAATTCTCAGATGCGCGAAGGCAAGGTCTGGCCGAAGCCGGCGGGTGCGACGAACACCCGCGAGTTTCGCGTCTATCGCTGGAGCCCGGACGACGGCCAGAACCCGTCGATCGATACCTTCTACATCGATGTCGATGATTGTGGCCCGATGGTGCTCGACGGTCTGCTCTACATCAAGAACAAGATCGACCCGACGCTGACGCTGCGCCGCTCCTGTCGCGAGGGCATCTGTGGGTCCTGCGCGATGAATATCGACGGCACGAACACGCTTGCCTGCACCAAGGGTCTCGACGATATCAAGGGCACGGTGAAGATCTATCCGCTGCCGCATCTGCCCGTCGTCAAGGATCTGGTTCCTGATCTGACCAACTTTTACGCCCAGCATCGTTCGATCGAGCCCTGGCTGAAGACGGTCTCGCCGGCGCCGGCCAAGGAATGGAAGCAGAGCCATGAGGACCGGCAGAAGCTTGACGGCCTCTATGAATGCATCCTCTGCGCCTGCTGCTCGACCTCCTGTCCGAGCTACTGGTGGAACGGAGACCGCTATCTCGGCCCGGCCGTTCTGCTCCAGGCCTATCGCTGGCTCATCGACTCCAGAGACGAAGCGACCGGCGAACGTCTCGACAATCTGGAGGATCCGTTCCGCCTCTACCGCTGCCACACGATCATGAACTGTGCGCAGACCTGCCCGAAGGGCCTCAACCCCGCCAAGGCAATCGCCGAAATCAAGAAGATGATGGTCGAGCGCCGGGTCTGATCAACGTGCATGGCGACGGTGGTATAGACGGCTTCGATCCCGAAGCCGTCAGAGAGATCCGGTCGCGAGCAGTATCTGTGTCGGGCCGGTGTGATCCTTTCCGTAGAGCTCGTTCGAACGTCATTCGGAAACATTGCCGGAATTCGACAGGAATGCGGACAGGGATGAACGCGCCCAACACCTTGCTGACAAATTCTATGTGCAGGAAGTTTTGCAGCGGGATAGTTGAACTGTATCGTTTTTCGGTTAGTTGTTGTCACGGGCAATTTGTGCCGCCCGACTTGATTAACCAAACCGAATTACGATAATCGACCTTGTCTCACGCCCTTTTCTCTCCGGCCAATGCCGAATCCAGGAGTATGATGATGCAGTTGCGATATGCGATGACAGGTCTGGTGGTGGTTCTGTCGCTAGCCGGTTGTCAGCGTACGGCATATGATTACAGCTCCAACTCGAGCGCCGCGCCGGCGCCGTTGACGGCGCAGCCGGTTCCTTCGGTGCAGGGCGGGCAGCTTCCGCCACCGACCGGCGGTTCGCAGTTTCCAGCCGCGCCGGCGTCAACGTCGCCAATGCCGGGTGCGCAGCCGGGCGCGGTTGCCTCGAATGCGCTTGACGTCACCAAGGAATCGATGGTCGGAAGCTGGCGTGTCAACGGCTCTTGCGACATGTTCCTGACGCTCACCAATCTCGGCAGCGGTTCACGCGGCGGCACACGCGGCTGCGTCGGCGAGCTGACGGCGATGGGTTCCTGGGAGGTTGCCGGCAAGCAGGTGCTGCTCAAGGACCGTTCGGGCAACCAGATCGGCAGCGTCTACAAGACGGCCGACAACCGCTTCGAGGGACAGACCAGCACAGGTCAGCAGATCAGCCTCAGCCGGTAAACCAACCGGCGCGGTAAACGATCCGGCGGTTCCCGCCGGTGACAGGCGGATATGCCCTCATGCAGCCAATGCCAGATTATGCGCTCAGCGTCTGCGAACAGCTCAAATCGCTGACGGTTTCCGGTGCGCTGCAGGTCGATTCCGCCCAGATGGACGTGGCGAAAAGCCTGGACCGGGTGCTTGCCGGGTTGAAGCAGCAACGCCCGGCGGCAAAATCGAGCGCGCTCGGCTGGCTGTTCGCCTCGAAGAAGAAGTCCGTGGGCGGCATCAAGGGGCTATACATCCACGGCAGCGTCGGACGCGGCAAGACCATGCTGATGGACATGTTCTTTTCGATGGCGCCGTCCAGGAAGAAGCGTCGGGCGCATTTCCACGAATTCATGGCTGATGTGCACAACCGCATCGCGGCGCACCGGCTGAAGCTGAAGAACGGCGAGACCAAGCAGGCCGATCCGATGCCGCCGGTCGCCGCAGCGCTCTACGAGGAAGCGGAACTGCTCTGCTTCGACGAGTTCACGGTCACCGACATTGCCGATGCGATGATCCTGTCGCGGCTGTTTTCCGAGCTCTTTGCGCGGGGATGCGTGCTGGTCGCGACTTCGAACGTCGAGCCGGACAATCTCTACAGGGATGGCCTCAACCGCGGCCTCTTCCTCCCCTTCGTCACCCTGCTCAAGCAGCATGTCGATGTCGTAACGCTGGATTCGCCGACCGACTACCGGATGGAAAAGCTGAACAGCCAGCCGGTCTACCTGGTGCCGATCAGCGAACATAACGACATGGCGATGGAGGCCTCCTGGACGCAGGCGCTGCACGGACGCAAGGCGCAGCCGCTCGAGATTCCGATGAAGGGGCGCTCCATTCATGTGCCGCTCGCCGCCGACCGCATGGCGCGGTTCTCCTTCGCCGACCTTTGCGACAAGCCGCTCGGGGCGAGTGATTTCCTCGCCATCGCCAAACGCTTCGATACGGTCTTCCTCGATCACGTTCCCTTGCTCGGGCCGGAAAAACGGAACCAGATCAAGCGATTCATCATTCTGGTCGATACGCTCTACGATCACGCCGTGCGGCTTTACGTTTCCGCGGCGGCGATGCCGGAGGAACTGCTTCTCCACCGCCGGGGCACCGAGGGCTTCGAATTCGACCGCACGGCATCGCGCCTGTTTGAGATGCGCAGCGCGGAATATCTTGCGTTGCACCATGAGAAGCACGCCGCAGAGTAACAATCCTATGACATAATATCTTACGTTTACGTAAGAATTTTAGTATCTAAACGATTGAAAATGCTGCATCAAAAATAATGGATTGCCATTTTTAGGCTTTGGGTCTATGCGATTGCGTCATTGGGCGGTGCCTTGGCGTCGTCCGACGAATTTGATCGCAAAGGAAACGGCGAAATGGCGCGTAACAAGATCGCACTCATTGGTTCTGGCATGATTGGTGGCACGCTGGCGCATCTCGCCGGCCTGAAGGAGCTGGGCGACATCGTCCTCTTCGACATTGCGGACGGCATTCCCCAGGGCAAGGGTCTCGACATCGCACAGTCCTCCCCGGTCGAAGGCTTCGACGCCAACCTGACCGGCGCCAGCGACTATTCCGCGATCGAAGGTGCCGACGTCTGCATCGTCACTGCCGGTGTTCCGCGCAAGCCGGGCATGAGCCGCGACGACCTTCTCGGCATCAACCTGAAGGTCATGGAGCAGGTCGGCGCCGGCATCAAGAAATATGCCCCGAACGCTTTCGTGATCTGCATCACCAATCCGCTCGACGCCATGGTCTGGGCGCTGCAGAAGTTCTCCGGCCTTCCCGCCAACAAGGTCGTCGGCATGGCCGGCGTTCTCGACTCCTCGCGTTTCCGCCTCTTCCTCGCTCGGGAATTCAACGTTTCCGTCCAGGACGTGACCGCTTTCGTTCTCGGCGGCCACGGCGACACGATGGTGCCGCTCGCCCGCTACTCCACCGTCGGCGGCATTCCGCTCACCGATCTCGTCACCATGGGCTGGGTCACCAAGGAGCGCCTCGAAGAGATCATCCAGCGCACCCGTGACGGCGGCGCCGAGATCGTCGGCCTGCTGAAGACCGGCTCGGCCTACTATGCGCCGGCCGCCTCGGCGATCGAAATGGCCGAATCCTACCTCAAGGACAAGAAGCGCGTCCTTCCTTGCGCTGCCCACCTCACCGGCCAGTACGGCGTCAAGGACATGTATGTCGGCGTTCCCACGGTCATTGGCGCCGGCGGCGTCGAGCGCATCATCGAGATCGATCTCAACAAGACCGAGAAGGAAGCCTTCGACAAGTCCGTCGGCGCCGTTGCCGGTCTCTGCGAAGCCTGCATCAACATCGCGCCCGCCCTCAAGTAATTGGTGCGCTGACGTTATCGAAATAGGGACAAACCCATGAACATTCATGAATATCAGGCCAAGGCTCTGCTGAAGGGCTATGGCGCGCCGGTCGCGCAGGGTGTGGCTATCCTCAAGGTCGAGGAAGCCGAAGCTGCCGCCAAGTCGCTTCCCGGCCCGCTTTACGTGGTCAAGAGCCAGATCCATGCGGGCGGTCGCGGCAAGGGCAAGTTCAAGGAACTCGGCCCGGATGCCAAGGGCGGCGTTCGCCTCGCCAAATCGATCGACGAAGTCGTAGCGCATGCCAAGGAAATGCTTGGCAATACGCTGGTAACCGCGCAGACCGGTGAAGCCGGCAAGCAGGTCAACCGCCTCTACATCGAAGACGGCGCCGATATTGCTCGCGAGCTCTATTGCTCACTCCTGGTTGACCGCTCGGTCGGCAAGGTGGCCTTTGTCGTTTCGACCGAAGGCGGCATGGATATCGAAGCCGTTGCTCACGACGCGCCTGAGAAGATCCACACGATCGCGATCGATCCGGAAGCTGGTGTTACGGCTGCCGACGTTGCTGCGATCTCCAAGGCGCTTCAGCTGGACGGTGCAGCTGCCGAAGACGCCAAGTCGCTCTTTCCCGCACTCTACAAGGCGTTCGGCGAAAAGGACATGGCCCTGCTCGAGGTCAACCCGCTGATCGTCATGAAGGATGGCCACCTGCGCGTCCTCGACGCCAAAATGTCCTTCGACGGCAACGCACTGTTCCGCCATGACGACGTGAAGACTCTTCGCGATGAGACGGAAGAAGACGCCAAGGAAATCGAGGCCTCCAAGTGGGATCTCGCTTACGTGGCGCTCGACGGCAATATCGGCTGCATGGTCAACGGTGCCGGCCTTGCCATGGCGACGATGGATATCATCAAGCTCTACGGCAAGGAGCCGGCTAACTTCTGTGACGTCGGCGGCGGCGCCGGCAAGGAGAAGGTTGCAGCGGCCTTCAAGATCATCACGGCTGATCCCAAGGTCGAAGGCATTCTCGTCAACATCTTCGGCGGCATCATGAAGTGCGATGTCATTGCCGAAGGCGTCATTGCCGCGGTCAAGGAAGTCGGTCTCAAGGTTCCGCTCGTCGTGCGCCTGGAAGGCACCAATGTCGAGCTCGGCAAGAAGATCCTGAACGAGTCGGGTCTCGCGATCACGGCGGCTGACGATCTCGACGATGCGGCCAAGAAGATCGTCGCGGCGATCAACGGCTGAGGACGGTCATGGCTTTCCAGTCCACGCCATCGGCTGCTCATTTCCGTCTCAACGCCTTTGCCGGCGTCTGGGAAGGAGAAGAGTATATTGCGGCATCGGCGTGGACAAGGGAAGGCAAGGCCAGCGCCCAGCTTTCGGGCGAGACGCTGTTCGGCGGATTTTTCCTCGAGCAGCGTTACCGCCAGATGCGCGACGGAGAAGTTTCGTTCGAAGCCCGCAATGTTTTCGGCTTCGACAGTTCGGACCAGGCCTACAAGCTCTACCAGTTCGATACTGCGGGTTTTGCGCCGCCCTCGCCGGCTTCCGGCCACTGGAACGGCAATGAACTCGTGCTGATGAAGACTTCACCGCGCGGCAGACAGCGCACCGCATTCGCATTCGAAAATGAAGACTGCTACCGGATGGGCGTCAGCTTTTCGCCTGCAGGCAGCGATACTTGGCAGGAGGTCGTCAGCGGCACCTATCGTCGCGCGTCCCTCACGTCTTCCCACCTCTCCTAAACAAAGGCCTCGCATGTCCATTCTCGTCAACAAAGACACCAAGGTTCTCGTTCAGGGCCTGACCGGCAAGACCGGCACTTTCCACACCGAACAGGCGCTCGCTTACTACGGCACCCAGATGGTTGGCGGTATCCACCCGAAGAAGGGCGGCGAAACCTGGACCGGCGCGAAGGGCGAAAGCCTGCCGATCTTCGCAACCGTTGCCGAAGGCAAGGAAAAGACCGGCGCCGACGCGACCGTCATCTATGTCCCGCCGGCCGGTGCCGCCGATGCGATCATCGAGGCGATCGACGCCGAGATCCCGTTCATCACCTGCATCACCGAAGGCATCCCTGTCATGGACATGGTGCGCGTCAAGGCTCGCCTCGACCGCTCCAAGTCGCGCCTGCTCGGCCCCAACTGCCCTGGTATCCTGACGCCGGAAGAATGCAAGATCGGCATCATGCCGGGCTCGATCTTCCGCAAGGGTTCGGTCGGCATCGTTTCCCGCTCCGGCACGCTGACCTACGAAGCCGTCTTCCAGACTTCCAACGAAGGTCTCGGCCAGACGACGGCTGTCGGCATCGGCGGCGACCCGGTCAAGGGCACCGAGTTCATCGACGTGCTGGAAATGTTCCTGGCCGACGAAGCCACGACCTCGATCATCATGATCGGCGAAATCGGCGGCTCGGCTGAAGAAGATGCGGCCCAGTTCCTGAAGGATGAAGCCAAGAAGGGCCGCAAGAAGCCGATGGCAGGCTTCATCGCCGGCCGCACGGCGCCGAAGGGCCGCACCATGGGCCATGCCGGCGCAGTGGTATCAGGCGGCAAGGGCGATGCGGAATCGAAGATCGCGGCGATGGAATCGGCAGGCATCAAGGTGTCGCCGTCTCCGGCCCGCCTCGGCAAGACGCTGGTTGAAGTCCTCAAGGGCTGAAGCCACCTATAGACCGGGCGGAGGAACGGCATCTGCGCCTTCCGCCCGGCTCGAATACCAGACCAGCAGATGCGCCGCGGACAGGCGGCGATCGGAATGCGGCAGCCGGCGATGAAGCCGGCAAATTCATCAAAGTCAGGAGGCGGACGGAAGCGTCCGCATATCACCATGGCACGGCAAGAAGCCAACGAGCAGTTTCAGATCACTTCGTTTCTGGATGGCGCCAACGCCGCCTATATCGAGCAGCTCTATGCGCGCTACGAAGAGGATCCGGCGTCGGTCGACGACCAGTGGCGCACCTTCTTCAAGGCGCTGGAAGAGGACCCTGCCGATGTGAAGAAGGCAGCTAAGGGAGCTTCCTGGCGCAAAAAGAACTGGCCGCTGCAGGCAAGCGGCGATCTGGTGTCGGCTCTGGACGGCGACTGGGGTATCGTTGAGAAGGTCATCGAGACCAAGGTGAAGGCCAAGGCCGCAGCCGAGGGCAAGCCTGCTGACGGCATCGACGTTCTGCAGGCGACGCGCGATTCCGTGCGCGCCATCATGATGATCCGCGCCTATCGCATGCGCGGTCACCTGCACGCGAAGCTCGATCCGCTCGGCATCGCCGCTGCTGTCGAAGACTATCGCGAGCTGTCGCCGGAAAATTACGGCTTCACGGCCGCCGATTACGATCGCAAGATCTTCATCGACAATGTGCTCGGCTTGGAATACGCGACCATTCGCGAGATGATCGAGATCCTTGAGCGCACCTATTGCTCGACGCTCGGCGTCGAATTCATGCACATCTCCAATCCGGAGGAAAAGGCATGGATTCAGGAACGCATTGAAGGTCCGGACAAGGGCGTCGCCTTCTCGGCTGAAGGCAAGAAGGCGATCCTCGCCAAGCTCGTTGAGGCTGAAGGCTACGAACAGTTCCTCGACGTCAAGTTCAAGGGCACCAAGCGCTTCGGCCTCGACGGCGGTGAATCGCTGATCCCGGCGCTTGAGCAGATCCTGAAGCGCGGCGGTCATCTCGGTCTCAAGGAGGCCGTATTCGGCATGGCCCATCGCGGCCGTCTGAACGTGCTCTCCCAGGTCATGGGCAAGCCGCACCGCGCCATCTTCCACGAGTTCAAGGGCGGCTCCTACGCGCCTGACGAAGTCGAAGGTTCCGGCGACGTGAAGTACCATCTCGGTGCATCCTCCGACCGTGAATTCGACGGCAACAAGGTGCACGTCTCGCTGACGGCGAACCCGTCGCATCTCGAAATCGTCGACCCCGTCGTCATGGGCAAGGTTCGCGCCAAGCAGGATATGAGTGCCACCGTCTGGGACGGCGACATCATTCCGCTTTCGGAGCGCGCCAAGGTTCTGCCGCTCCTGATCCACGGTGATGCGGCCTTTGCCGGCCAGGGCGTCATTGCCGAGATCCTGGGTCTTTCCGGTCTGCGCGGCCACCGCGTTGCCGGCACGATGCATGTCATCATCAACAACCAGATCGGCTTCACCACGAACCCGGCATTCTCGCGCTCGTCGCCCTATCCGTCCGACGTCGCCAAGATGATCGAAGCGCCGATCCTGCACGTCAACGGCGACGATCCGGAAGCGGTCGTTTATGCAGCCAAGATCGCGACCGAATTCCGCATGAAGTTCCACAAGCCTGTGGTGCTCGACATGTTCTGCTACCGCCGCTACGGCCACAACGAAGGCGATGAGCCGTCCTTCACGCAGCCGAAGATGTACAAGGTCATCCGCGCCCACAAGACGGTGCTGCAGCTCTATGGGGAACGTCTTGTCCGCGAAGGTCTCCTCACCGATGGCGAAGTCGAGAAGATGAAGGCCGATTGGCGCGCGCATCTCGAGCAGGAGTTCGAGGCCGGCCAGCACTACAAGCCGAATAAGGCCGACTGGCTTGACGGCGAGTGGTCGGGCCTGCGCACGGCAGACAATGCCGACGAACAGCGCCGCGGCAAGACCGCCGTGCCGATGAAGACATTGAAGGAGATCGGTCGCAAGCTCTCCGAGATCCCGGCTGGCTTCAATGCGCATCGCACGATCCAGCGCTTCATGGAAAACCGCGCCAACATGATCGCCACCGGCGAAGGCCTCGACTGGGCGATGGCCGAAGCGCTGGCTTTTGGTTCGCTCTGCATCGAGGGCCACAAGATCCGCCTGTCCGGCCAGGATTGCGAACGCGGCACCTTCTCGCAGCGCCACTCGGTTCTCTACGACCAGGAGACCGAGGAACGCTACATTCCGCTCGCCAACCTGTCTCCGACGCAGGCCCGTTACGAAGTCATCAACTCGATGCTTTCGGAAGAGGCCGTGCTTGGTTTCGAATATGGCTATTCGCTCGCCCGCCCGAATGCGCTGACGCTCTGGGAAGCGCAGTTCGGCGATTTCGCCAACGGCGCGCAGGTGGTCTTCGACCAGTTCATCTCGTCGGGCGAACGCAAGTGGCTGCGCATGTCGGGCCTCGTCTGCCTGCTGCCGCACGGCTACGAGGGTCAGGGTCCGGAGCACTCCTCGGCTCGTCTGGAACGTTTCCTGCAGCTCTGCGCGGAAGATAACATGCAGGTCGCCAACGTCACGACGCCGGCGAACTACTTCCATATCCTGCGCCGGCAGCTGAAGCGTGACTTCCGTAAGCCGTTGATTCTGATGACCCCGAAGTCGTTGCTGCGCCACAAGCGGGCAGTCTCCACGCTTGCCGAACTGGCGGGCGAATCCTCCTTCCATCGCCTGCTCTGGGACGATGCTGAGGTGATCAAGGACGGCCCGATCAAGCTGCAGAAGGACAACAAGATCCGCCGCGTCGTCATGTGCTCCGGCAAGGTCTATTACGATCTTCTCGAAGAGCGTGAAAAGCGCGGCATCGACGACATCTATCTCCTGCGCCTCGAGCAGCTCTATCCGTTCCCGGCAAAGGCGCTCATCAACGAGCTGTCACGCTTCCGCAACGCCGAAATGGTCTGGTGCCAGGAAGAGCCGAAGAACATGGGCGCCTGGTCGTTCATCGACTCGTTCCTCGAGTGGGTGCTTGCGCATATCGATGCGAAATACCAGCGTGTCCGCTACACCGGTCGGCCGGCCGCCGCCTCGCCGGCGACGGGTCTGATGTCCAAGCATCTGTCGCAGCTTTCGGCATTCCTCGAGGATGCATTGGGCAGCTAAAACCACGGGGAGGGCGCAATGGCTTATTTCTTTTTGAGACTGCTGTCGCCGCGCCCAACCTTCCCGCATGACGGGACCGGAGAGGAAATGGCGGCAATGAAACGCCATGCCGAATACTGGCAGCGGAACGCCTTTGCGGGATCGGCGATAGCAGTCGGCCCCGTCTTCGAGGGTGAAGGCGCCTGGGGCATGGCGGTCGTCGAAGTCGAAGATCAGGCAGCAGCGCAGGCTCTTGCCGACAGCGATCCGATCATCACTTCCGGTCTCGGTTTCCGTTTCGATATTCTGCCGATGCCTTCGATCATCTCGCGGCCGCCCGCCGTCTGAAACGCATAAACGAACACACACGAAATCAGGATCTGAACAATGGCCACAGAAATCCGCGTTCCAACTCTCGGTGAATCCGTCAGCGAGGCAACCGTCGGCACCTGGTTCAAGAAGGTCGGCGACGCCATCAAGGCTGACGAGCCGATTCTCGAGCTTGAAACCGACAAGGTGACCATCGAAGTTCCCGCACCCGCCTCCGGCACGCTTTCGGAAATCGTCGCCGCTGCCGGCGAAACCGTCGGCCTCGGCGCGCTGCTCGGGCAGATCGCCGTAGGCGCTGCCGCTGCTGCCGCGCCGGCTGCCACTGCACCGGCCGCAGCCCCCGCTGCTCCAGCGCCGGCCGCCCCGGTCGCTGTTGCCGCATCGTCGTCGAGCGCTTCCGTCTCCGCCATGCCAGCCGCCCCGGCGGCTGCCAAGATGCTGGCCGAAAACAATCTGTCCGCCGATCAGATCGACGGCAGCGGCAAGCGCGGCCAGGTGCTGAAGGGCGATGTCATCGCCGCCGTCGCCAAGGGTATTTCCGCTCCGGCGGCAACACCGACAGCGACGCCGGTTGCCGCGCGCGGCCCCTCGACGGTCCAAGACGCCTCGCGCGAAGAGCGCGTGAAGATGACGCGCCTGCGCCAGACGATCGCCAAGCGCCTCAAGGACGCGCAGAACACCGCCGCTATGCTGACCACCTACAACGAGGTGGACATGAAGGCGGTCATGGACCTGCGCAACAAGTACAAGGACGTTTTCGAGAAGAAGCACGGCGTCAAGCTCGGCTTCATGGGCTTCTTCACCAAGGCGGTGACGCATGCGCTGAAGGAGCTTCCGGCTGTTAATGCCGAGATCGACGGCACCGACATCATCTACAAGAACTACTGCCATATCGGCGTTGCCGTCGGCACCGACAAGGGCCTCGTGGTTCCGATCGTGCGCGATGCCGACCAGATGTCGATCGCCGAGATCGAAAAGGAAATCGGCCGCCTCGGCAAGGCAGCCCGCGACGGCCAGCTTTCGATGGCCGACATGCAGGGCGGCACCTTCACCATCTCGAACGGCGGCGTCTACGGCTCGCTGATGTCCTCGCCGATCCTCAACGCGCCGCAGTCCGGCATTCTCGGCATGCACAAGATCCAGGAGCGTCCGGTGGCGATCGGCGGCCAGGTGGTCATCCGTCCGATGATGTATCTGGCGCTTTCCTACGATCACCGCATCGTCGACGGTAAGGAAGCGGTGACCTTCCTCGTGCGCGTCAAGGAGAGCCTCGAAGATCCCGAACGTCTGGTTCTCGATCTCTAAGGGAGCTTTCCATGCGGAACCGGATCATGCGAGCGGCGCGCCTTCTTCTTTGCGCTGCCAGCGTGCATGCTCCGGTTTCCGCATCGGCAGCCGGCTGGGATATCGGCAAGGCGAGCAGCAATTTCGAGCTGGCGGCTCTGAGCGACTTGGAACTGTCCGGACGGTCGATCGAGGTGATTCATATGGGCAATGTCGAGTTGACCTCGGGGCGCATCGTCGCTGCCGATCTGCTCGCCCAGCCGGATCGTCCCGCATTCGCCAGAACGGTTGTGCCGGGACAATATCCGGTGACGCTCTACCGGGTCCGCGGACGCATCGCGGCCGCCAGCATGCGGTTTGCCGAAGGCAAGCCGGATCATTGGGAGCTTGCGGTCCTGCCCGGGCAGGACACGGCAACGCTGAAGGATGGCGAGATCTTCGGCTATCCCGTCGATGCCGGCCTCGGCTGCTACATGGATGCAGATACGCTCGATCTGATGGGGGAGCGGGAGGCGCAGGTTCAGGCGCAAAAACCTGATGCCGACGTCAACTATTATGACGACGTGCTGGCCTCGGACCTCAATGCCAACAAGGGCGCCTATGCGCTGCACCGGCCGGTCGCTGATAAAAAGGGCAATGTCGCCGTATTCCGGAGCGGCTGGGGCGACGGTTTCTATCCCGTCTTCTGGGCGCTCGACAAGGACGGCCACCCGCTGGTGTTGCTGACCGATTTCAGCGTGATCGAGAATGCCGACGGGCGGCGAGAGCCGAAAGTACAATGAGCGGAAGGATCGGTATCACGACGGGAGGTAAGAGTGTGGCCGCGCTGGCAGCCGCAGCGTTTCTCGCCGTTCCCGCTACCGCGTTCACTGCAGCATGCAAGCAGGAACGGGCCGTCTACGTCGATCGTGACGGCGCCTATGAGCTGCGCTTTGCGCCGCTGAATTCTGCCTCGGCTGCCGCCAGCAATCAGTTCAAGATCAGTGCGCTCAAGACATCCGTCATCATGGAAGGCTATGTCATGCCATCGGAAGATCCGGTGCGCGCCATCGGCATCCTGATGTTCAATTGCCCCGAGGGCGACGCGACCGGTGCCGATCTCGACGCCTGCACGGTCTGGCAGGGCGCCGTCTACGGTGTGGATGCCAAGGGCGAGATGGACAATCTGCAGCCGGAAGGCGCCGAGGCCGCCGAAAAGCTCGTGCTTCCCGGCCTCGGTCCCGCCATCCGCGAATCGAGCGCCTGGGGCGAGGGCAAGGCTTCCGTGGCGCCCTGGGATGTGCTGACCTTCAAGGAGTGCGCGACATGAGTGATGCACCTGTTGTTCTCGTGACCGGCGGAAGCCGGGGCATCGGCGCGGCCGTCTCGCGGCTTGCCGCACGCCAAGGCTGGCGTGTTGCCGTGAACTACGCCGCGAACCGTCAGGCGGCGGAGGTGGTCGTTGCGGCGATCACCGAGGCCGGCGGCGAGGCGATTACGATCGAGGGGGACGTCGGCAAGGCTGCCGACATCGTCTCGATCTTTGCCGCCGTCGATCGTCATTTCGGCCGGCTGGACGGGCTCGTCAACAATGCCGGCGTCGTCGACTATCCGCAGCGGGTCGACGAGATGTCGGTGGAGCGGGTCGAACGAATGCTGCGCATCAATGTAACCGGCTCCATCCTTTGTGCGGGAGAAGCCGTGCGCCGCATGTCGAGCCGTCATGGCGGCGGGGGTGGCGCGATCGTCAATGTCTCGTCGATGGCGGCGGTTCTCGGCTCGGCGACGCAGTACGTCGATTATGCCGCCTCGAAGGCGGCCATCGATACGTTCACGATCGGGCTTGCGCGTGAAGTCGCGGCAGAGGGTGTCCGCGTGAATGCGGTCAGGCCGGGCATTATCGAAACCGATCTGCATGCTTCGGGCGGGCTGCCGGACCGGGTGCGCGAAATGGCGTCATCAATCCCGATGCAGCGCGCGGGGACGGCCGAAGAGGTGGCGGAAGCGATTCTCTATCTCCTTTCTCCTTCGGCTTCCTATGTAACGGGCGCGATCCTCAATGTGAGCGGCGGCCGCTAGAGCGACAGGGCGAAGAACAGCATGCCATATATCTTCGAATTTCTCGGCCTGATGGCCGTCTTCTCGATCGGCATCGGCGTGGCGACGGCGCTGGTCGCCTTGGTTGCCGGCGCCTCTGATTTCTTCACGGTCAAGGCGATCCGTGACCGCTTCATCGCCAGCGGCAAATGGTTCAACCGCATCACCGGAGCGGCGCTCGTCGGCTTCGGCTTCCGCCTCGCGCTGTCGCGCGCGGCCGACTAAACGAAAAATCCAAAGGGAAAAAGCAATGTCCTACGATGTGATCATTATCGGAACCGGCCCGGGCGGCTATGTCTGCGCGGTCAAGGCGGCTCAGCTCGGCCTCAAGGTTGCCGTCGTCGAAAAGCGCGCGACCTATGGCGGCACCTGCCTGAACGTCGGCTGCATTCCGTCGAAGGCGCTGCTACATGCTTCCGAAATGTTCCATCAGGCCGGCCACGGATTGAGCGCGCTCGGCATCGAAGTGCCGGCGCCGACGCTCAACCTCGTCAACATGATGGCGCACAAGGATGCGACGGTGAAGTCGAATGTCGACGGCGTCGCCTTCCTCTTCAAGAAGAACAAGATCGATGCCTTCCAGGGCACCGGCAAGGTCGTCTCGGCCGGTAAGGTTTCCGTGACGGCGGAAGACGGCACGGTGCAGCAGATCGAAGGCAAGAACATCGTCATCGCCACCGGCTCCGACGTCGCAGGCATTCCGGGCGTCCAGGTCGAGATCGATGAAAAGACCATCATTTCGTCCACCGGCGGCATTGCGCTGGAGAAGGTGCCGGAGACGCTGATCGTCGTCGGCGGCGGCGTTATCGGCCTCGAACTCGGCTCGGTCTGGTCTCGCCTCGGTGCCAAGGTCACGGTCGTCGAATATCTCGACACCATCCTCGGCGGCATGGACGGCGAAGTCTCCAAGCAATTCCAGCGCATGCTCGCCAAGCAGGGCATCGATTTCAATCTCAGCGCCAAGGTCACCGGCGTCGAGAAGGGCGGCAAGGGCGCCAAGGTCACTTTCGAGCCGGTCAAGGGCGGCGACAAGGTGACGCTCGATGCCGAAGTCGTGCTGATCGCCACCGGCCGCAAGCCTTATACGGCAGGCCTCGGCCTCGAAGAGGCAGGTGTGGCGCTCGACAATCGTGGCCGCGTCGAGATCGACGGCCACTTCAAGACGAATGTCGACGGCATCTATGCCATCGGCGACGTGGTGAAGGGTCCGATGCTAGCGCATAAGGCGGAAGACGAGGGTGTGGCGCTTGCCGAAATCCTTGCCGGCCAGCATGGCCATGTCAATTACGAGGTCATTCCGAGCGTCGTCTACACCCAGCCGGAAATCGCCTCCGTCGGCAAGACCGAGGAAGAGCTGAAGGCGGCAGGCATCGCCTACAAGGTCGGCAAGTTCCCGTTCACGGCGAACGGCCGCGCCCGCGCGATGCTGGCGACCGACGGTTTCGTCAAGATCCTCGCCGACAAGGAAACCGACCGCGTGCTCGGCGGCCATATCGTCGGCTTCGGTGCGGGCGAAATGATCCACGAGATCGCCGTGCTGATGGAATTCGGCGGGTCGTCGGAAGATCTCGGCCGGACCTGCCACGCGCATCCGACGATGTCCGAAGCGGTCAAGGAGGCTGCGCTCGCGACCTTCTTTAAGCCGATCCATATGTAAGCTTACATCTTCGTAAGGAAGCATGCAGCCGCTTGCCGAAAGGTGAGCGGCTGTTTTAGTTGTCTGGGATCGCAGAGTTCGAGCATCCCACGGAGATCAGGAATGCAGCAACCGTCCATCATGACTTACAGTGTCAGCCAGCGTTTCCTTCACTGGGCGGTGGCGCTGCTGATCTTCTTCAATCTGTTGTTTCCCGACGGAATGAATATCTGGCACCGGCTCATTCGCAGGGGTGAGGTGCCGACGCCCGAGCAGATTTCGTCGGCGAATATCCATGCCTATGTCGGCATCGCTATCCTGGTGCTCGCCATCCTGAGGCTCTGTCTGCGTTTTATCCAGGGTGTGCCGTCCGAGGTCTCGGAGGAGCCGGCGATCTTCCGTCTTGCGGCGAAGCTTGCCCATGGCGGGCTTTATATCCTGATCTTCGCAATGCCGCTTTCGGGTATCGCCGCCTACTATTTCGGCATTCATTCCGCCGGTTCGCTCCACGCGGATATCCTGAAGATCATTCTCTGGGCGCTGATCGCGGCCCATGTCGCCGGCGCGCTCGGCCATCAGTTCTATTGGAAAAGCAACGCGCTGCGCCGCATGACGCTTGGCTGATCGCCTGTCGGCTCAGTTGAGCGCGGTGACGGTAAAGCCCTGCTTGCGCAGCAGTTCGATGACACCCTGCTCACCGGGCAGGTGTAGGGCGCCCACGGCCATGAAAACGTTGCCGCTGTCGAGGATGGGGGCGGCGCGCTCGGCCATCACCTTATTGCGGTCTAGGATGACGCGCTGTTCGAAGGCGGCGTAGTCGCTGCTTTCGTCTTTTTCCTGCGGCGTCACGGTCTTCAGCATCGGCATGGTCATACCGATGTCGCCGGAGAGATAGAGATCCGTCATCGTTTCGACGACGTCGTTCATCTTGTCGCCGAGCTCCAGCGTCTCGATCAGCGACTTCACATGGAATTCGACCGGCAGGTCGGCCATGGCCTGGATCTGCTCGGCAAGGGTTTCCAGCCCCTTGACCTGCTTTCCCTGGGCAACGGCGTCGGTGGCGATTTTCTGGTCGAGGAACTGCACGCCTTTCGCCTTGCGGGCGATTTCGCAGGCCGGAAGGGCAACGGCGCTTGATATCATCCAGGGCCGCATGCGAGAGACGGCGCTAAGCGGGATGCCGCGCTGCTTGAGGCCGGTTTCGAGGCGCTTGTAATCCTCCGGCGAGAGCAGCTTGTCGATCGTCGTGCCGTCGGTGAACATCGTCAGCTCCGGCTTTGCGAGCAGGGCTGCGGTCGCTTTGCGTTCATCGAGGATTTCGTCGGATTCGATGATGATCGTATCGGCGGCGTCGTGGGCGGCCTGGGCGCGCGGCGGCAGGGCCAGCACACGCGGATCGGTGACATGCATGCTGCCGAGCAGCCAAGAGGGCTCAATTCCAGGTTTCTCGATCTTCCAGAAGATGCCCTTGCCGTTCGGCGTCGCGTCGGCTTCCTTCAGCGCTTCGGCGTAGCGGGTGGGGTCGTTCTGCTGAAGCTCGACCATCAGGTTGCGGCCGGTACAGGTCTCATCGGCGGCCGTCGCCGGCCGCGCAGCTAGAAGCACGGCAAGCAGGGCCGCGAGAAGCAGCATGTGAAAGGCTGCCATCAGCCAGAGCAGCAGATTGCCCGGCGCTGCAAGGTGAAACGTCCGGCGGCCGATTGATGTCGTCATGATGGTATTCCCTACATGCCTTTGCATCATGCTCTACGCCCGGCTTGCGCATATTCCTTTAAGAGAATGCGTTAACAGAAAGTTACGCGCGCGGATGGGCGCGATCATACACCTCAAGCAGCCGCGACGCATCGACGCCGGTATAGACCTGCGTCGTGGAAAGGCTGGCATGGCCGAGCAGTTCCTGAATGGTGCGCAAATCGCCGCCGCCCGCAAGCAGGTGCGTGGCGAAGGAGTGGCGCAACGCATGGGGCGTTGCTGTTTCCGGCAGGCCGAAAGCGCTGCGCATCTTCTGCATGGCCCGCTGGATGATTGCCGGCTGCAGCTTGCCGCCGCGGGCGCCGCGAAACAGCGGTTCGCCACTTTCGAGATGATAGGGGCAGAGCGCGCGATATTTCTCGACGGCGTCGAAAACCACCGATAGCAACGGCACCAGCCGGGTCTTGTTGCCCTTGCCGGTGATGCGCAGCGTCGTTGCGCCCTTGTGGAGATCTGTGGGTACGAGATCCAATGCCTCGGAGATACGCAGGCCGCAGCCGTAGAGCAGCGTCATGACGGCCGCATCGCGCGCGGCGATCCAGGGTTCGTCGTGAAGCTGGGCTTCGCCGCTGACGACGGTGATCGCCTGTGTGTCGGAAAGCGGCTTGGGCAGCGATTTCGGCTGCTTCGGCGAGCGTATCGCGCCGGCACCGGCGGCATTGACCAGCCCTTTCTTTTCGAGGTGGCGCAGCAGCGAACGAAGACCGGCGAGATTACGGCCGAGCGAACGGGCACCGGAGCCCTGTTTGCGCCGGGCTGCGAGGAAGGCGCGGAAATCGGCCGGGCGCAATTCCCTTATATCGCCGAGTGTCACCGGGCCGGCGAGATGACCGGTCAGGAAGGTCAGGAACTGGCGGGTGTCGCGCTCGTAAGCGTCGAGCGTGTGCTCTGAAAGACGACGCTCGCGGGCGAGGTTTTCGAGCCATGCGGCCCGTTCCGCCATCAGGCTCGGGTCGGCGATGATCAATAGTTCATTCACGTCACTGGCCTTGAATTTGCCTTCAAGTCCGCCAATTTGAAGCAGGAACGGTTATGGAATTGCTAATGCCGGCCAGGCCTTGTCATCCTTAGATCATATTGTACTGCGATAGCTTATTCCCCATAGACAGGATCTTTCATGGCACGGCGCGGCTCCATGACGGCTTTCGGACAACTCGCGGAAGCGATCGCTCTCGTCTCACAGGGAAAGCCCGGTCATATCGTCGATACGCTGATTGCCGAACGTGGCCAGAGGATTGTGAAAAATCCGCTCTGGCCTGTCATGCGGCCGTTCCTCTACACCCTTCTGCGCTATAACAAGGCGATCGAATTCGCCAATGCCGTCGCCAAAATGCCGGGCTTCCAGTCGTTCGAATATCTGAGCGATGTGCTGAAACTTGACATCAGCATTGTCAATGGCGAGCGCATTCCTGCTTCCGGCGGCTTCATCCTCGTCAGCAACCATCCGACCGGTATTGCCGATGGCGTCGCGGTGTTCGATCTCCTGAAGGCGCGCCGGCCCGATATGATGTTTTTCGCCAATCGCGACGCGATTCGCGTCAATCCGCGCTTTGCCGAGATGATCATTCCCGTTGAGTGGCGGGAGGAGTACAAGAGCAAGCTCAAGGCGCGCGAGACGCTTCAACTGACAAATCATGCGGTGAGGGAAGGTAAGGCGACGGTGCTCTTCCCCTCGGGCCGCATCGCCTACTGGGCCAACGGCCGGCTGAACGAACGCCCATGGAAGACCTCGGCCGTCGGGCTGGCGCGCAAATACAATCTGCCGATCCTGCCCGTCCACATGACGGCGCGCAATTCCGGCCTGTTCTACTGGCTGGCGAAATGGTCGACGGAACTTCGCGACATGACGGTTTTTCACGAGCTGCTGAACAAACGCGGGGACCGCTTCGATTTCGTGATCGGCAATCTCATTCCCGCCGAACAGCTGGACGGTGACCTCAACGAGGTGACCAAGGCTCTGGAGAAACATACGGTGCACGACATGGCTGGGGATGGAGATGCCGTATTCCGGCCGGTGAACAAAGCGGCTACGCCGGCGCTGCACCGGAAGGTCCCTGTTCCCGCCGTCTAGACAGGTCGGCATCGCCATGACGATCGATATCCGCGAAATCCGCGATCGACTGCCGCAGGAGATCGTAGCTCTCGAGAGCGAGGCCCGGCGGGAAGGCTATCAGCATATCACGCGCCTCATCCAGGAATGGTCGGCCGGCGAGACCAGATTCGAACATGACGGCGAAAGGCTGTTTGGCGCTTATGTCGGCGAGACGCTCGCCGGCATAGGAGGCATGACCGTAGAACACGATGTGGCGGGAGCGTTGCGGATGCGGCGTTTCTACGTTCATCCCGCAATGCGTCGGTACCGCGTCGGCCGGACGATCGCGCTCGCTCTGCTCGACCATGCACGATCCTTCTGCAGCATCGTCACCGTTCATGCGGGAAACGACGACGCGGCAAAATTCTGGGAATCGCTCGGGTTTCAGCCCCGCGGGCGGGACGGCCATTCTCATGTTTTCGAGCTTTAGAAGGTAGGGCCTCGACGTGTAGCCTACGGCATTATTGATGATCCTCGGCGATCATGCTTGCCGCTTTGGAGCCTATCGCCATGGCCGGGGCGTTGGTGTTGCCCGACGGGATGAAGGGGATGATGGAGCAATCGATCACCCGCAATCTGTCAACGCCGCGTACACGCAGCCTGCCGTCGACGACCGACATCGGATCGTTGTCCGGTCCCATCCTCAGGCTGCCGGACGGATGGTAGTTCGTCTTGACCGTCTGTCCGGCGAATTTCGCCAGTGATTGCTCGTCCTGCAGCGATCGTCCCGGAAGGATCTCGTCAGCGATCTTGCCTTTGAAGGGTTCGGTTTCCAGAAGCCGGCGTGCCGTCTTCAGCGAGGCGAGCGTCAGGCGGAGATCGTCGGGATCGCCGAAGAAATTGCAATCGACCAAGGGCTGATCATCAGGGTTCGCCGAGCGCAGCTTGACGCTGCCGCGCGCGTTCGGCCTCAGCAGGCAGGAGGTGAAGGTGACGCCATAGGTCGGCTTTGCCGAGGAGACGTCGCGGTCGAGATAGACGATCGGCGCACAATAGAGCTGGATCGTCGGGCGGTCGCCACCGTCGGGATCGTAGAACAGGCAAGACTCGATGCCCGTCGTGGTGACCGGGCCGGAATTGAACAGCAGATATTGCAGGCCGTTGCGGATCATCGGCCAGCCGCGGTCCTGGCCGAAATACCCGGATTTCGATTTCGTCGAGGCGATGACCGGCACCTCGTGATGATCCTGCAGATTGGCGCCCACACCTGGAAGATCAGCGACAACGGCAATGCCATGCTCGCGAAGATGGTCGGCTGGGCCGATGCCGGAGAGCATCATCAGCTTGGCGCTGTTGTAGGTGCCGGCGGCCACGAGCACCTCGCGGTTGGCCAGCGCCTTGTGGCTCTCGCCGTTGCTGGTATAGACGACGCCGACGGCGCGGCCGTCTTCCACGAGAACACGATCGACCCTCGCCTGCGTGGCGATTTCCAGCCTGCTGTCGCCGGCAAGAGGATCGAGAAACGCCTTCTTGGCATCCGATCGCTCGATCCGTCGACCCCATTGCGCGAAAGTATGCTGCATGATGCCGACGCCGTTCTGCCGCGCGCCGTTGAAATCCGGATTATAGGGATGGCCGAGCCCCTGCGCCGCCAGGATGAAATCCTCCGTCGTATCGGAGATGTGGCGCGGTTCTGAAACCCTCAGATTGCCCGAAATTCCGTGATACCGGTCGTTGAAGCGGCTATTGGCCTCGATGCCCTTGAAGTGCGACAGCATGTCCTCATAGGACCACTCGCTACCGTTGCCGAGATGGGCGGCCCAGCCGTCGTAATCCTCTTTCTGGCCGCGCATATAGACCATGGCATTGACGGCGCTGCCGCCGCCAAGGGCTTTTGCCACGGGCACGATCGGTCCCCGTCCACCGAGCTGGGGTTGTGGCACCGTATGATGCATTTCGAGGAAATCGTCGCGGGCAAGATATTTCATATAGCCGGCGGGAAAGGACATCAGCCTCGTCGTATCGCGCGGCCCGCGCTCGACGATGAGCACCGAAAAACCGAAGTCGCGCACCAGACGCATGGCGGCAACGCACGCGGCGGACCCGCCGCCGGCGATGATGAAATCATAGCTTTTGCCGGCCGTCATGCACCGATCTCCTTGAGGCGGATGGCCTGGCGCGCCAGCAGCCGCTCGACATCGACGATGTCGGGCGCCGAAAGCCGGGCGCCCGGCTTGCGCAGGGTGGCGGACTTGATGACGCCGCGTTCGGCAAGGACGTATTTGCGGCAGGCAAGCCCGATGCCCTGCTGCTGTTCGTATCGAGCGAGCGGCAGATAGGCGTCGAAGATCTCATGGGCGCGATCGGGATTTCCGGCGGTATAGGCCTCGACGACGCCGACCATCATCTCCGGATAGCAGAAGCCGGTCATGGCGCCATCGGCGCCGCGCCCCAGCTCTTCCGGCAGGAAAAGCCCGCCATTGCCGCAAAGGATCGAGATGCGCCGCATGGCGCCGCTGTCGCTGGCGACGCGAAGCGCTGATATCTTTGCAAGACCCGGCCAATCCTCATGCTTGAGCATGACGCAATTGGGCACTTCCCTGACGATACGCTCGATGACCTTGGGCGCAATCGTCACATTGGTGGTGAGCGGATAATCCTGCAGCACGAAGGGCGTGTCATCCAGGGCTTCGCCGACCGACTGGTAGAAGGCGAAGGCCTGGTCGTCGGTCTTGACGGTCCAGGGCGGCGCGACCATGACGCCGGCCGCGCCAGCCCCCATGACGGCTTCGGCCAGTTCGCGCATCGGTGCAAGTCCCGGCGCCGACACGCCGACAATGACGGGAAGACGGCCGTCGAGGCGCTTCAGCACGCGCTCGACCACGATCCGCGATTCCTCCGCCGTCAGCTTCGGGGCTTCGCCGAGCTGGCCAAGTACCGTCAGGCGGGTGACGCCGGCGCTTTCGTAGAAATCAACCATGCTGTCGATGCTGGTGAGATCGAGCGCGCCGTCATCGGCAAAGGGTGTCACGGCAATCACATAGACGCCCTTGGCATCTTCGGTCAGTCTGGCCATTCGTTCCTCTCCCATTCCGTCGCCAAATAAAATCGTCCGGCAATCTATGCGGCTGATCGCTTACGCAGCAACCTCTTCGTAAAGGTGCGGGCAATCTTGGCAAGCCTTCGCAGTTCACATTCTCGCCAGATGCGCCGCTTCGTCTTTGCGGTTCCAATTGCTATGATTTGCGGGCATGGTCTCGCCCGATGAGCACAGATTCGTCCGATCTCTTTGGCGCGCTTTTCGAGGCACCGCCCGCGAACCGAACGGTTCCGGTGCTGGTGCCGATGCCGGCGCCGAAACCCTATTCCTATTCGGTGCCGGAGGGCATGGCGGTCGAGCCCGGCTCGGTCGTGCAGGTGCCGCTTGGGCCGCGGCAGGTGATTGGCGTCGTCTGGGACGGCGGCGAGGATGGCGTCGATCCGAAGAAGCTCCGGCCGATCAGCCATGTCTTCGACTGCCCGCCGCTCTCCCGGGAAATGCGGGATTTCATCGACTGGGTGGCGACCTATACGCTCTCCCCGCCCGGCCTCGTCGCCCGTATGGCGCTCCGGGCGCCGAATGCCTTCGAACCGGAGCCGATGGTGGAGGGGCTGAAGCTCGTCGGCAGCGAGCCGGAGCGGATGACGCCGGCGCGTGCCCGAGTGCTCAATACGGCCTCCGACGGTTTTTCGTGGACGCGCGGCGGCCTGGCGCATGCGGCGGGTGTTTCGACAAGCGTCGTCGACGGGCTGATCACGCTCGGCATTTTCGAGACGGTGTTCCTGCCGCCGGCGCCTGTTGTGGCTCTGCCGGATCCGGATTTTGCTGCCGCGCGCCTGGAAGGGCCGCAGAAAGAGGCGGCCGAGGAGATCGTCTCCGAAATCCGCAAGGGTGAATTCTCGGTTTCGCTGATCGACGGGGTAACGGGATCGGGCAAGACCGAGGTCTATTTCGAAGCGATCGCGGAAACGCTGAAACGCGGCAAGCAGGTGCTGATCCTGTTGCCGGAGATTGCGCTGACCGCAAGTTTTCTGGAGCGCTTCCAGGATCGCTTCGGGGCGAAGCCGGCCGAATGGCATTCCGATCTCGCCTCACGCATGCGGGAGAAAGTATGGCGCCAGGCGGTGACCGGCGAGGTCAGGGTCGTGGCCGGCGCGCGCTCGGCACTTTTCCTGCCCTTCGAAGATCTCGGCCTCATCATTGTCGACGAGGAGCACGATCCCGCCTACAAGCAGGAGGACCGCGTCTTCTACAATGCCCGCGATATGGCCGTGGTGCGTGGCCGCATCGGCGATTTTCCCGTCATCCTGGTGTCGGCGACACCCTCGGTCGAAAGCCAGGTCAACGGACAGAGCGGGCGCTACAGCACCGTCCATCTGCCGACGCGTTTCGGCGATGCGGCGCTGCCGGACCTGCATCTCGTCGATATGCGTAGGCACGCGCCGGAGCGGGGCAGCTTCCTGTCGCCGGTCCTGATTCGGGCGATCGGCAAGACGGTGGAAAGGCGCGAACAGGCGCTGCTCTTTCTCAACCGCCGCGGTTATGCGCCGCTGACGCTCTGCCGGGTCTGCGGCCACCGCTTTCAATGCCCGCAATGTTCGAGTTGGCTGGTGGAGCATCGGTTCCGCAAACAGCTGCAATGCCACCAGTGCGGCCATGCCGAGCGCACCCCCGAGGCGTGCCCGGAATGCGGCACGCTCGACCATCTCGTCGCCTGCGGGCCGGGGGTCGAGCGCATTGCCGAAGAGGTGGAGCGACACTTCCCGGAGGCGCGGACGATCGTTCTCTCCTCGGATATCATGGGCGGGGTAAAGCGGCTGCGGCTGGAGCTGGAAGCGATCGCCAAGGGCGAGGCCGATATCGTCATCGGCACCCAGCTCGTCGCCAAGGGGCACAATTTTCCGCTGATGACGCTGGTCGGCATCGTCGATGCCGATCTTGGCCTTGCCAATGGCGACCCGCGGGCTGCCGAACGCACTTTCCAGCTTCTGTCGCAGGTGACGGGCCGGGCCGGCCGCACCGGCCTCAAGAGCCATGGGTTGCTGCAGACCTACCAGCCGCAGCATCCAGTCATGCAGGCGATCGTTTCCGGGGATTCCGGCGCCTTCTACGAGCGCGAGATCACCGAGCGCGAACGTGCAGCGCTGCCGCCGTTCGGCAGACTTGCCTCGATCATCGTCTCGGCCGAAACCCGCCACGACGCTGAAAACCATGCGCGCGGCATGCGCAACGCTGCACCCCAGGTGTCCGGCATTTCGGTGCTCGGGCCGGCGGAGGCGCCGCTTGCGCTGGTGCGCGGCCGCCACCGCTTCCGCCTTCTGGTGCATGGGCGGCGGAATTCGGACATGCAGGGGTTCTTGCGCGCGATGCTGTCGCAATCGCCCAGGGAGCGCGGATCGGTGCAGGTGCAGCTCGATATCGATCCGCAGAGTTTTCTGTAGATCAAATTGGAGCCTCCTCTCGCTACCAGGCAGGCTTGCGAAAGGGATAAGAGCTCGTTCGTCGCAATTCGTATATTTATCCCCATCGCATGCATAATTCATCAAAAGGGATAATGCCAATATTTACATGATGTTGCCCTGCCAGAGTGAGCTAGTCGCTTTTCTGGTGCCGCTGCCATTTCCTCCTTTTCCGGCCCATGTCATAAAACACCGATTCATCCGGGTGATTTGGGGTTGATGCATGGAGTTCTATTTTCCGACCGAGCTTGGCGAGCAGCTTGCATTCTGCTCCGCAGCCTTCACGGCGCTGGCGGGCTTTGTCATGATGTTCGCGCCGGGCCAAGCCCTGCGTCTTCTTGGTCTTGAGGCGCGGGAGGGGCGGCCGGAGGGCTTTGGCGAAGCGCGCTCGATGGGCGGCTTCTATCTCGGCTTCGGGCTGTCGGCGGTCATGCTCGCCCAGGACTGGATCTATATGGCGCTCGGCGCCTCCTTTGTGATGGCCGCCTTCGCCCGCGTGATCTCGATCCTGTCCGATAAGGGGAGCAATCTCGTCAACTATTTACTTTTGGTTGTACAGATTGCCCTGGCCGCGTTGCCGCTGCTTTATGTCTTCGGCTTCGTCCCGGCGTGAGTTTTGCTGCCGGCGGGCGGCTTCTCATGCATGGCTGTCGGTCATTCTGCAATTTTGCGGACAGAAATTCATGTGAAAGGCTTATTCGGGCATTACGCGTGTTGCGAGTCCGAACTTCCTATGTTAGACGGACCCCGAATTTCGGAAGAAGCAAGAGGCTTCTCTTGTGATTTCTGGGGGAAATCAAAACGAATTCAAGATCATAGGTTCGGCGCCCGCCGAGAGCCGGATTTTGGGTTGAAATCAGGGAAATTTGTGCCAGTGGCAGACACGTCCCAGCTTACTTCTGGCGTTGCCGAGCGCTATGCCTCGTCGCTTTTCGAACTGGCGCTCGAGCAGGGCGCCGTGGATAGCGTAACCGCAGATCTTGACCGTTTCCAGGCGATGCTGGATGAGAGCGCCGATCTGAAGCGCTTCGTCGTAAGCCCGGTTTTCTCCGCCGACGACCAGCTGAAGGCGATCGTCGCCATCAGCGAGAAGGCTGGCATCAGCGGTTTCTTCGCCAATTTCCTGAAGGTCGTGGCGCGCAATCGCCGCCTGTTCGCCCTGCCGGGCATGATCAAGGCCTTCCGCATCATCGCCGCGAACCATCGCGGTGAAATCTCCGCCGAGGTCACCTCGGCGCATGCGCTTTCACAAGCGCAGGAAACCGAATTGAAGGTGGCACTCAAGAGCGTTACCGGCAAAGACGTGACGATTGCCGTCACGGTTGATCCGTCAATTCTTGGTGGTCTGATCGTAAAGGTCGGGTCCCGTCAGATTGATACGTCTCTTCGTACCAAACTCTCTACCCTTAAGCTCGCATTGAAAGAGGTTGGCTGATGGATATCCGCGCCGCGGAAATTTCCGCAATTCTCAAAGACCAGATCAAAAATTTCGGCAAAGAGGCAGAAGTCTCGGAAGTCGGCCAGGTTCTCTCCGTCGGTGACGGTATCGCTCGCGTTTACGGTCTGGACAATGTTCAGGCCGGTGAAATGGTCGAGTTCCCCGGCGGCATCCGTGGCATGGCGCTGAACCTTGAATCCGACAACGTCGGTGTCGTTATTTTCGGCTCCGACCGCGACATCAAGGAAGGCGACACCGTCAAGCGGACCGGCGCCATCGTTGACGTTCCGGTTGGTCCGGAACTGCTCGGCCGCGTCGTCGACGCGCTCGGCAATCCGATCGACGGCAAGGGCCCGATCAACGCGACGCGCCGTTCGCGCGTCGACATCAAGGCTCCGGGCATCATTCCGCGCAAGTCGGTTCATGAGCCGATGTCGACCGGCCTCAAGGCCATCGACGCGCTGATCCCGGTCGGCCGCGGCCAGCGCGAGCTCGTCATCGGCGATCGCCAGACCGGCAAGACCGCGATCCTTCTCGATGCCTTCCTCAACCAGAAGGCCATTCACGACAACGGTCCGGAAGGCGAAAAGCTTTACTGCGTCTACGTCGCCATCGGCCAGAAGCGTTCGACCGTCGCGCAGTTCGTCAAGGTGCTCGAAGAGCGCGGCGCGCTGAAATATTCGATCATCGTCGCCGCCACTGCTTCCGATCCGGCGCCAATGCAGTACCTGGCCCCGTTTGCCGGCTGCGCCATGGGCGAATACTTCCGTGACAATGGCATGCATGCGCTGATCGGATACGACGACCTGTCCAAGCAGGCTGTTTCCTACCGCCAGATGTCGCTGTTGCTGCGCCGCCCGCCGGGCCGCGAAGCCTATCCGGGCGACGTTTTCTATCTGCACTCGCGTCTCCTCGAGCGCGCTGCGAAGATGAACGACGACCAGGGCGCCGGTTCGCTGACCGCTCTGCCGGTTATCGAAACGCAGGGCAACGACGTGTCGGCCTTCATTCCGACCAACGTGATCTCGATCACCGACGGCCAGATCTTCCTTGAAACCGATCTGTTCTACCAGGGCATCCGCCCGGCCGTGAACGTCGGTCTGTCGGTTTCCCGCGTCGGTTCGTCGGCACAGATCAAGGCCATGAAGCAGGTTGCCGGCTCGATCAAGGGCGAACTCGCCCAGTATCGCGAAATGGCTGCCTTCGCCCAGTTCGGTTCGGACCTTGACGCTGCGACGCAGCGCCTCCTGAACCGCGGCGCACGCCTCACCGAACTCCTGAAGCAGCCGCAGTTCTCGCCGCTGAAGACGGAAGAGCAGGTCGCCGTGATCTTTGCAGGCGTCAACGGCTATCTCGACAAGCTGCCGGTCGCTTCGGTTGGCAAGTTCGAGCAGGGCCTCCTCTCGTATCTGCGTTCGGAAGGCTCCGCCATCCTCGACGCGATCCGCACGGAAAAGGCTATCAGCGACGATACCAAGGGCAAGCTCACCGCTGCTCTCGATAGCTTCGCAAAGTCTTTCTCGTAATCAGGCCCTAAGTTAGGACGGATAACGGATGCCTTCACTTAAGGATCTGAAAAACCGGATCGCCTCCGTCAAGGCGACGCAGAAGATCACCAAGGCGATGAAAATGGTCGCCGCGGCGAAGCTTCGGCGTGCGCAGGAGGCGGCCGAGGCCGCCCGGCCCTATTCGCAGCGCATGGGTGCGGTTCTGGCGAACATCGCCAAGGCCGTCACCGATGCGGACGGCGCCCCGGTTCTCATGACCGGTACGGGCAAGGATCAGGTGCATCTGCTCGTCGTCTGCTCGGCCGAACGCGGCCTGTGCGGCGGCTTCAATTCGCAGATCGCCCGTTTTGCCCGTGACCATGTCCGTAAGCTGGTCGCCGAAGGCAAGACGGTAAAGATCTTCACCGTCGGCAAGAAGGGCTACGACATCTTGCGCCGCGAATACGCGTCGTTGATCGTCGAGCGCAAGGAGCTGCGCGAAGTCAAAAAGATCGGCTTCGAAAATGCAGACCAGATCGGCAAGCGCATCATCGATATGTTCGAAGCCGACGAGTTCGACGTCTGCACGCTGTTCTACTCCGAATTCAAGTCGGTAATCAGCCAGGTCCCGACCGCACAGCAGCTGATCCCGGCAAAGGCTCCGGAAGCCGTCGCTGAGGATGCGGAACATGCCGGCGCCGTCTACGAATACGAGCCGGATCCGGCGTCGATCCTCGACGATCTGATCCCGCGCAATATCTCCGTCCAGATCTTCCGCGCTCTCCTTGAGAATGTCGCGGGTGAGATGGGCGCCAAGATGAGTGCGATGGACAATGCGACGCGCAATGCTGGTGAGATGATCAACAAGCTGACGCTGAGCTACAACCGTCAGCGTCAGGCTCAGATCACCAAGGAACTGATTGAAATCATTTCGGGCGCGGAAGCGCTCTGAGTTAGGAAAAGAGGGTAAGAAAATGGCTGAGGCAGCTACCCGCTCTGTCGGCAAAGTCACCCAGGTTATCGGCGCCGTCGTCGACGTTGCTTTCGAAGGCGAACTGCCGGCGATTTTGAACGCGCTCGAAACCGACAACAACGGCAACCGTCTGGTTCTCGAAGTCGCCCAGCATCTGGGTGAAAACGAAGTTCGCACGATCGCCATGGACTCGAGCGAAGGTCTCGTTCGCGGCCAGGTGGTTACCGATACCGGCGCTCCGATCATGGTTCCCGTCGGCAACGAAACGCTCGGCCGTATCATGAACGTCATCGGCGAGCCCGTCGACGAAGCCGGTCCGCTGGTCACCGCTCACAAGCGCGCCATTCACCAGGATGCGCCGTCTTACGTTGAGCAGTCGACGGAAGCGCAGATCCTCGTTACCGGCATCAAGGTCGTCGATCTTCTCGCTCCTTACGCACGCGGCGGCAAGATCGGCCTCTTCGGCGGCGCCGGCGTCGGCAAGACGGTTCTGATCATGGAACTGATCAACAACGTCGCTAAGGCGCATGGTGGTTATTCGGTTTTCGCAGGCGTCGGTGAACGTACCCGCGAAGGCAACGACCTTTACCACGAAATGATCGAATCGAACGTCAACAAGCACGGCGGCGGCGAAGGCTCCAAGGCTGCGCTCGTTTACGGCCAGATGAACGAACCGCCGGGCGCCCGCGCCCGCGTCGCTCTGACGGGTCTGACTGTCGCCGAACACTTCCGCGACCAGGGCCAGGACGTTCTGTTCTTCGTCGACAACATCTTCCGCTTCACGCAGGCCGGTTCCGAAGTGTCCGCTCTGCTCGGCCGTATTCCGTCGGCGGTCGGCTATCAGCCGACGCTCGCAACCGACATGGGCCAGATGCAGGAGCGCATCACCACGACGACCACAGGCTCGATCACCTCTGTCCAGGCCATTTACGTTCCGGCCGACGACTTGACCGACCCGGCGCCGGCAACCTCGTTCGCTCACCTTGACGCAACGACGGTTCTGTCGCGTTCGATCGCCGAAAAGGGCATCTATCCGGCCGTCGATCCGCTCGACTCCACCTCGCGTATGCTCGACCCGATGGTTGTCGGCGAAGAGCATTACGAAGTCGCCCGTAAGGTTCAGTCGACGCTGCAGCGCTACAAGGCCCTGCAGGACATCATCGCGATCCTTGGCATGGACGAACTGTCCGAAGAGGACAAGATTGCCGTCGCCCGCGCCCGCAAGATCGAGCGTTTCCTGTCGCAGCCGTTCTTCGTCGCCGAAGTCTTCACCGGTTCGCCGGGCAAGCTGGTTGCGCTCGAAGACACGATCAAGGGCTTCAAGGGCCTCGTCAACGGCGAATACGACCACCTGCCGGAAGCTGCCTTCTACATGGTCGGTTCGATCGATGAAGCTGTCGAGAAGGCCAAGAAGCTCGCTGCTGCTTGATGAGTGACGCTCAGGACGAGATATTCTGCTGCGACTCCCTCAAGGGAGCCGTGGCAGAGCTTCCTGAACCGGCGGTGCCGACCATGTATCGTGCCGACAACGGCGTGCTGATGATGGTCGTCGGGCTGGTTCAGACCGAGGAAGGTCTCGGATATCTCGACCAAGCGATAATCCACTGCCCGTTCTGCGGGATCAAACTGCAAGATGCAAAAGCCGTAGCCGAGAAGGTAAGTCACTGATGGCTGACAATTTCAACTTTGAGCTCGTTTCGCCGGAGCGTCTGCTGCTGTCGGAAATGGTGACCGAGGTCGTCATTCCCGCCACCGAAGGCGAGATGACTGTTATGGCGCACCATGCCCCGACGATGACGACCATCAAGCCCGGCATCGTAAGCGTTCGTTCCTCTTCCGGCTCGAAGCAGGATTACGTCGTGTTCGGCGGCTTTGCCGATATTCTGCCGAGCGGCTGCACGCTGTTGGCCGAATCCGCCGTACCGGTCGAAGAGCTTAACAAGGACGAACTTACTCGCCGCATCGAAGCTGCGAAGAAGGAACTCGAGGATGCCGTGCATCACGAGCACAAGTCCAGGCTCGAGCACTTCATCTTGGAGCTCACCCATCTGCGCGGCGTTGTCGCGCAGGACTGATGGGCGCTGACAGCGTTGATGAAAAGCGGCCTTGACGGCCGCTTTTTTGTTTCCGGCTTCATGCGTTCCGGAGAATGATGCCTCTATACGGCTTGAAATGAAAAACGGCCCGTCATGGCCGTTTGCCGTGGCGCCGCGACGGCGGATAGCCTCAGAAGCCGGTGCCGCCGCGCAGCTCGATGACCAGCGTGTTGAGCAGGATCTTCATGTCGAGCAGCAGGCTGAAATTCCGGACATAGTAGATGTCGGAGGCAATGCGGGCGCGGGCGTCCAGCGGCCGTGCGGTCGGGCCGCGCCAGCCGCGTGTCTGGGCAAGACCGGTGATGCCGGGGCGCATGATGTGGCGGTGATGGTAGCTCGGAACGAGCTCCTCATAGAGCCTGCCGCCCGCCCGCATGTTGATGGCATGGCAACGCGGACCGACCAGCGACATGTCGCCCCTGAGAACATTCAGCAACTGCGGCAACTCATCGATATTGGTCTTGCGGAGCACGGCGCCGATGCCCGTCACCCGGATGTCGCCCTTGATCGTCTGTTGGATGCCCGAGGGATCGCACGCTTCCGCGCGCATCGAGCGGAACTTGAAGACGGTAATCTTCCGGCCGTTCAGCCCCCAGCGGATCTGGCGGAAGAACACAGGGCCGCCGTCATCCAGTTTGATGAATAGCGCGATCGCCAGAAAAACCGGTGCCAGAACGACGAGGGCGCTGGCCGAGCCGACGATGTCGATCAACCGCTTCACGACCAATCGCACGGCCATCTTTCTTTCCACGCCGGGAAAACTATCCGGCTGGCGAATGTTGGAGTTCGCTACAATCAGTGCCTTGTTTTTGTTTTGACGCTGAGACGCATCGAAGCGCGAATTCCTCTTCGAAGTAAAAGCATTCATTACGCAAGGCCCACAAGTTTATGCCTGACATTGAACCGCATCGAGACAAATACATGCTCGAATATGATTTGTCATGGGTATACATAATAAATTGGTAATCATAAAGACGCCAAAAATGGGAGTATTTTCAGTTAACCTTAATGCCTCTAGTTGAGGTGTCGAGGAATTTATACTTTGAAAGGAGTAGCCCGATTGGGCAGGCGGTGGCTCGTCAGACGGTTTCCGAAACCGATCACCGGTTTTTCCAGCAGGTAGTAGCTGAGGCTTGCGACGAAAAGGATGAGTGCGACCGCCAGTCCGCAAGACTGGAGCCAGCCGGTCATGACATTTTCCGAGGAGATGCCGAACGAGCCGGGATCGAGCTTCTGGATCAATATCAGGATGATCTCCTGCCAGATGTAGATGCCGAAGGAGATCTTTGCGATGTAGCGGATCGGCGCGTTGTCCAGCAGCCGGCCCAGGCGTCGCGAATGGCTGAGCGCAACGAGCGCCGTTGCGACCGCCAGCGGAAAGGCCGGAAAACCATAGGGAACATCGAGCCAGCCATAGGCTTCGGGAGTGCCGCCGGACGATATGACGAGGCGGTAGGCGGCGGCGGCGAGGGCCAGAAGTGCCGCGGCATCGAACCAGGCGGAGCGCCTTGCGCGCAGCATGACCTCGATGCCGGCGGCGAGCACGCCGATTGCGAAGACGGCGAAGAAGCCGATCGGATTAAATCTGGGCATCCATTCCTTCGCCCCGCCCTGCAGGCCGTACTCCCAGCCGCGCGCGATGTCGTCGAGCGCAAAGAAGGCCACGATCAGCACATGGGCGAAGAGTACGCCACCGATGACACATAGCCAGGCAAAACGGGCAAGCAACGGATGCCGTCTGAGCGCCGTCAAACGAAACAGCAGGAGAAAGCAGGCTGGCAGGAGCACATAGCTGGTGACTTCGAAGGGAATGGACCAGAGCGGCCCCCCGACTTCGACGGGAAAAAGCGTGCGCCAATGCCACTGGCTCATGAACAGCAGCCCGGAGAGGTAGCGGAGCACGAGCTCCGGCGTCAGCGGCAAGCCAAGCAGCGTCAGGCTGAGGACGAAGCCGACGGTGGCGGCGCACCAGAAACCCGGAGCGATGCGCGCGGCCCGGCGGATCGTGTAATGCCGGAGGCTCGGCATGTCTTTACCCGTGTCGAGCGCGCGCCAGAAGGGATGGGCAAGAAGGAAGCCGCTCAATACGAAGAAGATGGCAACGCCGAAATTACCGAAGCGCACGACGTGCGCGGTTGGCGCCAGTTCGTCTGGGATCCTGCGCATATCCAACCGGAGCACGAGATGGTGGGCTAGCACCAGAAGACAGGCCGTCGCGCGCAGGAAGTCCGCTCCGGCCAGTCTCTCCTCTTGTCGCATCGTGCCTCCCCGCCCTGCCCGACTGATTTTGCAGCGGAAAGCCGCAGCGGGCAAGGCTAAAGCGCGTCGCGATCTTTCAGATTCGCTTGCCGCGCCTCAGCTTTTTGGTTTTCCGCATGTCGCGATCGCAAAACCGCTGCGCGACATGCCAAGGGCAGACTTAGCCGAGGAGTTCGTTGGTATAATAGGTGGAAAAGTCCGGCTTCTCCTTGAGCGTGCCGCCATTCGCATCGACCAGAATGCCGTTCTCGACCATGAAGCTGCCGAGGGCGGCGGCCTTCGCCGGATCAAGCGTGCCGATCACACCGGTCTCCGACCTCAGATAGTGGCCGTCGATCAATGCTTTCTGCGAGGCCTTCACCAGTTCCGTGTTCATCAGCGCGCCGTTGCTCCCTGATATCAGCAGGTCGCAGGCTTCCTCGGCATGGTCGACGGAGTATGCATAACCCTGGCGCGTCGCCTGGATGAAGGCGCGGGCGTTCTCCCGATTTGCCGAGAGATAGGCGTCGCTGGAGACGATGACGGTCGTCTGCTCGTCGGGAACGCCGTAGTCGGAATAGTGGAAGCGGGCAATCTTCCTATTTTCCAGTTCGGCGGCAATGCCTTCCCAGGTGTAGATCTCCAGCGTGAAATCGACCGAGCCGTTGTCCAGCGCCTCGTAGGCGGAAGTGCCGAGGGTTACCGTATGAAACTCGCCCTTGCCGCCGTCGTTGCGGATCATCGAGGAGATCAGTGCGCTCTCCCAGGTGCCGCCGAAGCCGCCATAGGTCTTGCCGTCGAGGTCTTTCGCGCTCTTGATGTCATCGCGGCCGCCCTTGAAGATCAGCCGTGCGGTTTCGGTCTGGACGATGCCGTAGACCATCTTCACGTCGCCGCCGGCGGCGCGCTGCATGAGGGCCTCGATCTCGCTGGAGATGCCGAAATCGGCGACGCCGTTCGATACCAGAGTGCCGGCGCTGGTGTCGGCAAAGGGCAGAATCTGCACATCGAGGCCGGCGGCGGCATAGAAGCCCTTCGCTTGGGCCACATAGATGCCGATATGATTGGTGTTCGGCGTCCAGTCGAGCGCGATGCGAACCTTCGCGGGCGCCGATTGGGCGAAAGCGGGGCGGCCGGCCAGGCTTGCCGCGACGGCGGCGAACATCGTCTGACGGCGGGTGAGAAGCAGCATGGTGACCTCCTCAGGTCTCTTGCGGGTGAAGCAGGGTTTGCAGGATTTCAGTTTCGATCGCCTGGGCCGCCGGCGAGCCGAGATCGGCTATGCTTCTCGGGCGGGGCAGGGGAACGCGGAATTCGCGGATGACGCGCGCCGGACGGGCCGAGAGCACGTAGATCCGATCGGAAAGAAAAACAGCCTCGCGCACATCGTGGGTGATCAACAGCGCCGTCCAGCGGTGTTCGGTCCACATGCCCTGCAGCCATTCCTGGATCTGCGTGCGCGTCAGCGCGTCGAGCGCGCCGAAGGGCTCGTCGAGCAGCAGCATGTCCTGGCTCTGGATGACGGTGCGCAGCAGTGCCGCACGCTGGCGCATGCCGCCTGACAGTTCGGAGGGATAGTGGCGTTCGAAGCCGGCAAGGCCGAACCGCTCGAACAGGGGCGCCACAGTGGCACGGGCCGCCCGGCGGCCTACGCCCTTTACCTCCAGGCCGAGTGCTGCATTGTCGATGATCCGGCGCCAGGGCATCAGCGCATCGCGCTGGGGCATGAAGGCGAAGGAATGCGGCGTCTGTTCCAGCGGCGCGCCGTTGAAAAGCATGCTGCCGGAATCGGGGCGAAGCGCCTGCGTCAGCAATCGCAGCACCGTCGATTTTCCCGAGCCGGACGGACCGACGATCGAAACGAACTCGCCGCTCGCGACACTCAGCGAAATATCGCCGAGAACCTTCATACCGTCGAAGGATTTAGAGATGTTGCGCAGTTCCACCATTCGATCGGTCATCGGCGCCCCTCCTTGGATGACTGCCAGGGCATGACGAGGCGCTGGATGGTGAGCGTCAGCCCGAAGAGGCAGAGCGTCAACAAGGCGCTGACGACGACGGCGGCAAGCACGAGGTCGGGGCGGAAATTGTTCTTCGCGTTGAGGATATAAATGCCGAGGCCGCTTGCCGCGCCGGCATATTCGGCAAAGATCGCGCCGACGACGGCATAGGTGATCGAAATCCTGAGACCGGCAAAGAAATAGGGCAGCGAGGAGGGAAGCCGGGCCAGGCGGAAAATGCGCCAGCGGCTCGCCTTCATCGAGTTTAGCAGTTCGGCAATGTCGCGGTCGGTCGACTCATAGCCCTGCAGAAGGGCGACGAGCAGCGGAAAGAAGGTGACGAGCGCCACCAGCAGGATCTTCGGCAGCAGGCCAAAGCCGAACCAGAGGACGACGAGCGGAGCGATCGCGACCAGCGGCAGGGTCTGGCTGGCAATGAAGATCGGCAGCAATGCCCGGCGCATGAAGGGCACGAAATCCATGAGGATCGACGAGATGAAGGCGAAGGCGAGCGACAGGGCGAAGCCGCCGAGCGTGGCGCCGAGCGTCGGCCAGGTGTTCGCGATCAGCGCGTCGCGATTGAGCCAGCCCTGGACGAGGATGCGGGATGGCGCGGGCAGGATGGCGGGCTTGATACCGGAAAGACCGACATAAAGCTCCCATGCCGCCAGGAAGGCGCAACCGGCCAGCAATGCGGGCGCCCCCCGGCATAGGGCGGCGCGGAGCGCCGAAAGGCGCGAATCCGAAGGGGGCGGCGATCTCATCAGCGTTTGGTTTCAGGCTTGGTCGGGCTGTTGGCGGAAATCGTGATATCGAGGGTCACATGCCCCTCGGGGTCGCCGAAACGGTAGAAGGCTTCGCGAATGGTCGCGAAGACGGCGCCGGCATCGCCACCCAGCCTGGTGCAGAAATTCTTGGAACGGTCGAAGACGCCGGAACGTTTCAGGAAGTCGATGCAGCCGTAAATCTCCTCCATATGGGTGCCGGTTCCCATGACGTAGAGCGAGAATTGCGCAGCGGTCGGCTGTCCGGTTTCGGCGGTGGCTTCAACGGCGGCAAGAGCCGCCGATATGCGATCGGCAAGCGGTTCCGTCCGGCCGGCGGAAGGATTGATGCCGCAGATGGCGTCGTCGGGCTCGCCCGGGCAGCCGCGCGACACGGCGGCGGACAGCACACAATGCTCGCCGGTTCGGGCGGCGGTGACGAAAAGATCGCGCATGGCGGCAAAGAGGAGATCGGGCGGCCCGACCAGCAGGGTGGAGATGTCGTCGGTCTCTATGCGCAGCCTGTCGCGATAGGGATCGAGGGCCTTGACCGCATCAAGGATGATGCCAACGAAATCGCCGGACATTGGATAGAGTGACACTTGTGCGCCGGAAAACATGTGGACCTCGCTCCGCTGGCATTACCCAGATCAGCTTTGAAGGGTCCGGAAGCTCGCGCCTCGCATCTCAGCCCCGGCAACACGGAGCTCCCCTGTTAATGGGCGCGGAAATTATCACCGGGGTTTTCGTCCTGCAACCGCTAAATTGGCAACCCTCCCACGTTGTCGGGATATGCCTGAGAGACGGGAAAAGACCCGGGCGGACGGCCCGCCCGGGTGTTCCCAAGGTTCCGTACCTGCCGGGAACGGAACCTGAGCCTTCAGCCTCAGGCGGCGATATCGGCATAGGGACGCTCGTTGCGCGCGGTGACGAGCGCCCGCGTCCACCATTCCAGCCGCGCTATCATCCGATCGAGCGCACGCAGCGCGTCGCTCGGATTGTCGAGCCGTCCGGCCGCGTCGAGGCGGTCCCAAGGTGCTGCAAAGCTCACCGAATCGCGGATGGTGACGGCGTGGAGTTCGGCAAAGACGAGCCGCAGCTGTTCGACCGCGCGCAGACCGCCTGATATGCCGCCATAGGAAACGAAGGCGACGGGCTTGCCCTGCCAGGGTTCGAAGAAGAGATCGATGATCGACTTCAGCGCGGCGGTGAAGCTGTGGTTATATTCCGGCGTGACGATGATGAAGGCGTCGGCCATGCCGAGCCGGCTCGCGAGCCTGTCGATTTCAGGGTGCGCCATTTCTCGGCCGGCAGGCAGAGCAAAATCCCTTGGGTCGATAACGTCGACAGCATCGAATTGCGGGAAGCGAATGAGCTCCTGCAGCAGCCATTTGACCACCCGGTCGCAGATGCGCCCCTCTCTCGTGCTTCCGTAGATGACGGCCAGCCTGGTGGGTGTTTTCATGCGTCGCTCCTTGTTGCGATTGTGCTTTACGAGTGCAGGAGCCAGGGTTATAAAACCTCAACTAATATTGAGGTCAAGGGGCGATGGATACAATTTCTGCAGCGCCACTCGGCAAGCTGCTGACGGTCGGCGAAGTGGCGGAGCGCAGCGGCCTTGCCGTCTCGGCGCTGCATTTTTACGAAACCAAGGGGCTGATCTCGAGTATCCGCTCCCGCGGCAACCAGCGGCGCTATGGACGCGACGTGCTGCGCCGGCTCGGCCTCATCAAGGTGGCGCAGCGTGTTGGCATTCCGCTTTCGGAGATCCAGGCGGCGTTCGAGTCCCTGCCGCAGGGGCGCACGCCCACTGTCACCGATTGGCAGACGCTGTCAGCGCGCTGGAAGGATGATCTCGACGCGCGAATCAGGCGGCTGAGCCTGTTGCGCGACCGCCTGACTGGCTGCATCGGCTGCGGCTGTCTGTCGATCGAAAGCTGCCCGTTGCGCAATCCTTGCGACCGGCTTGGTAAGGAGGGGCCGGGTGCGCGGCTTCTGGAAACCGAAATCTAGCCTTCTCGGGGAGAGACTTGGCTGTCTCTCCCGGGAAAGATCGATGCGCGCCTTTCTTTCGGGCAGCGCGCTCATATGTTAAGGGGCGAATGACGCAACCGGCGGCACTGTCCGCGAGGAGGACGGCTTCGTGTTTCATCCCAGACTGTTCGAAAATCGCAATGTCGTCGTGACCGGCGCCGGCCGCGGTATCGGCCTCGAAGTCGCCCGGCAATTCCTGGACTGCGGTGCGAAGGTGATCGTCCATACCGGGCGCAAGCCGGCACGGGATCTGCCGGACTTCCTGCTGACGGCTGAATCCGAAAGGCGGGCGCTGCTGCTGCATGCCGATTTTTCCGCCCCGGGCGGGGCGGCCGGATTTGCCGAAGATGCTCTCGCCTTCTTCGACAAGGTGCATGTGCTCGTCAACAATGCCGGCACCATGCTCGGCCGTTTTCCTGCCGATGCGCTGACCGATACGGATTATGAGGCGGTCGTGCGGCTCAATCAGACGTCGGTGGTGGCGCTGACGCGGGCACTGCTGCCGGCATTGAAGGCGGCTGAAGGGGCTGCCATCGTCAATACGGTTTCGATTTCAGCACTGACCGGCGGCAGTCCGGGTTCTTCGATCTATTCGGCCTCGAAAGCCTTCGTCTCGACCTATTCCAAGGCGCTGGCCCGCGAGCTTGCGCCGGACGGAATTCGCGTCAACTGCGTTTCGCCGGGAACGATCGAAACCGACTTCCATGAGCGTTATTCCTCCCGCGAAAAGCTGGAGCAGACCAGAAAATCCATCCCGCTGCAGCGGCTCGGCACGGCGGAGGATTGTGCGCCGGCTTATCTGTTCCTGGCCGCTCCGTCGCTTTCGGGATACATTACCGGCCAGGTGATCGAGATCAATGGCGGCCAGCTTATCTGCTGATTTGTTTGGACCTTTTTTGGCATTTCATCACTTTTGACCAATTCGCTTCTGCGAATATGCTATCGTGCTGATCTACCTCATCGCCTTCCTTCCGAGATATCGAATGCCGTTGCCTAAACCGGAGCCGGGGATGACCGGCCAGGAATTGCATAAGCTCGCTGGAAAAGCCCACGACGCGAGCCATCTTCTGAAAGCGCTGGCGCACCAGACCCGACTTCTGATCCTCTGCATATTGGCGGGTGAAGAGCGGACGGTGAGCGAAATCGAGAATATTCTCGGCATACAGCAGGCGATGGTCTCGCAGCAGCTTGCGCGTTTGAGGCTCGAGGGGCTGGTCAATACACGCCGCGAGGGCAGGCTGGTCTATTACAGCGTCGGCAATGTCGGCGTGCTTGCTTTCCTCGAATTGCTGTTCGATCTTTTTCCGGCTGCGGAAAACAGTTAGCATCCACCCTTGCGGATGCACGGCTGCTATGTCGAAGATAAGTCCGGACGCGAAATGTCGCCGGAGCCCGGATGATCGACAAGCTGGAATTCTTCATCGCCCTTGCCAATGAAAAGCATTTCGGCCGCGCCGCGGAGGAATGCGGGATCTCGCAGCCGACGCTTTCGGCTGCCATCCGCCAGCTCGAGGATCAGCTCGGCGTCATGCTGGTGCAGCGCGGTTCCAGGTTCCAGGGGCTGACGCCGGAGGGGCAGCGCGTGCTCGAATGGGCCCGGCGCATCGTCGGCGACGCCCGCACCATGCGCGAGGAGATGCGTGCGGCACGCCGCGGCCTATCCGGCCACATCCGCCTCGCCGCCATTCCGACGGCGCTTGCCATGCTCTCGCGCATCACCACGCCCTTTCAGGAACGGCATCCCGGCGTCACCTTCTCGATCGTCTCGCGAAATTCGCTGCAGGTGTTGAGCATGCTGGAGAATCTCGAAATCGATGCCGGCATCACCTATCTCGAAAACGAGCCGCTCGGCCGCGTCACGACCGTTCCCCTTTATGCGGAGCGCTATAATCTGATCACGGCCGCTGGCAGCCCGCTGTCCGATCGCGACAATGTGACCTGGCGGGAGGTCGGCGATCTTCGGCTTTGTCTATTGACTGCCGACATGCAGAATCGCCGCATCATCAACCGGCACCTGACGGAAGCCGGCGCCACCGTGCATCCGACGCTCGAATCCAACTCAATGATCGTGTTGTTCTCGCATGTCAGGACCGGGCGCTGGGCGAGCATCATGCCGCGCAACGTCGCCAAGTCCTTTGGATTTCCCGTGGAAATCCGCATGATTCCGATCGTCGAGCCGGAGGCGCATCATCTGGTTGGCCTTGTCGCATCCTACCGCGAACCCTTCACGCCGCTTGTGTCTGCCCTCCTGCATGAAGCGAGAGTGCTCGTGCAGGACGAGGAACTTTGATAGAAAAAAACTATCGACTGACAGAACAGCTTTATTGATCGTCAACGGCTTGCCTGCGATGGTTCCTCAAGGAATAGCACTCGGCTGGGGAGGTCCGCCATTCCGCAACGAGCAAGCCGTCGGGAGGGCTGCCTTATGACCATTCATATCGCCGAAGGCGATATTGCCGCGCGTACGCGTGCCATCGTGGCCGATCTGCGCTTTCTCGAAGGACCGCTGCTTCCCATTTTGCACGGGGTCCAGGCAGAATTCGGTTATGTCCCGCAGGAAGCTCTGCCTGTGATCGCAGAGGAATTGAACCTCTCTCGCGCCGAAGTGCATGGCGTGATGACCTTCTATCACGACTACCGCGACCATCCCGCCGGGCGGCATGTGCTGAAGCTCTGTCGCGCCGAGGCCTGTCAGTCGATGGGCGGCGACGCGGTTGCCGAGCGTGTCAAGAAGTTGCTCGGTATCGATTTTCATCAGACGACGCTCGATGGCAGCGTGACGCTGGAGCCGGTCTATTGTCTCGGGCTTTGCGCCTGCGCCCCGTCGGCGATGCTTGACGGTGAGGTCTATGGCCGGGTTGACGATCAGACGGCGGCGGAACTTGTCGCGGAGGCACGCCGATGACGATCAAGATTTATGTTCCGCGCGATGCCGCAGCGCTGGCGCTCGGAGCCGAAAAGGTGGCAAAGGCGATTGCCCAGGAGATCGCCGCCCGCGGCTTCGATGCCGAGATCGTGCGCAACGGCTCGCGCGGAATGTTCTGGCTGGAGCCGCTTGTTGAAGTCGAGGTCGCCGGCAAACGTATCGGCTACGGACCGGTGAAGGCCAAGGACGTGCCCGTTCTGTTCGACGCCGGGATGATGAGCGGCGGCGACCATCCGCTCTGTCTCGGGGAGGTTGAAGACCTCCCGTTCCTGAAAGAACAGACCCGGCTGACCTTTGCCCGCTGCGGCATCACCGATCCGCTTTCGCTCGCGGACTACGAGGCGCATGGCGGCCTTGCCGGTCTTCGCCGGGCCGTTTCGATCACATCGGCTGAAATCGTCAAGGAAGTCACCGATTCGGGCCTGCGCGGACGCGGCGGTGCGGGTTTCCCCACAGGCATCAAGTGGAAGACGGTTCTCGATGCCGCCGGCGACCGCAAATATATCGTCTGCAATGCCGACGAGGGCGACAGCGGCACCTTTGCCGACAGGATGATCATGGAGGGCGATCCCTTCGTGCTGATCGAGGGCATGGCGATTGCAGGGCTCGCGACCGGGGCGACCAAGGGTTTCGTCTATACGCGTTCGGAATATCCGCATGCGATCGCGGCGATGACGGCGGCCATCGGCATCGCCCGGCAGGCTGGTATTCTCGGGCTATCGGTGCTCGGCTCGGGCCGCGCCTTCGATATGGAGGTACGCACCGGCGCCGGCGCCTATGTCTGCGGTGAGGAGACCGCGCTGCTGAACAGCCTCGAAGGCCAGCGCGGTGTCGTGCGCGCCAAGCCGCCATTGCCGGCGCACAAGGGGCTGTTTAACTGTCCGACCGTCATTAACAACGTGATCTCGCTCGCCTCCGTCCCCGTCATCATGGAAAAGGGCGCCGCCTTCTACCGTGATTTCGGCATGGGCCGCTCGCGCGGAACGATCCCGCTGCAGATTGCCGGCAATGTCCGATATGGTGGGCTCTATGAGACTGCCTTCGGTCTTTCGCTCGGTGATATCGTCGACCGGATCGGCGGCGGCACCGCGACGGGCCGGCCGGTCAAGGCCGTGCAGGTCGGCGGTCCGCTCGGCGCCTATTTCCCGCGGGCGCTGTTCGATACGCCTTTCGATTACGAAGCTTTTGCCGCTAAGGACGGGCTTATCGGTCATGCCGGCATCGTCGTTTTCGACGAGACGGCCGACATGCTGAAGCAGGCGCGTTTCGCCATGGAATTCTGCGCCGTCGAAAGCTGCGGCAAGTGCACGCCCTGCCGCATCGGCTCGACGCGCGGCGTGGAGACGGCCGACAAGATCGCCCAAGGCATCGAACCGGAGAAGAACCGGGCGCTGCTTGCCGATCTTTGCAACACAATGAAGTTCGGCTCGCTCTGTGCGCTGGGCGGCTTCACGCCCTATCCCGTCATGAGCGCCATGACGCATTTCCCGGAGGATTTTTCTCCGGCGCCGATCGTGGAGGCGGCGGAGTGATGACATCCCTCCGGTCCGACTTGCTCAATTCCATTTCCATAAAGGAGGCCGTCCATGTCTCTCATCCATGAAATCGACTACGGGACTCCCGCTTCGAAATCCGAGGCCATGGTGAGGCTCACCATCGATGGACGGCAGATCAGCGTGCCTGAGGGAACCTCGATCATGCGTGCCTCGATGGAGGCCGGCATCGAGGTGCCGAAGCTTTGCGCCACCGACATGATCGATGCCTTCGGCTCCTGCAGGCTCTGTCTCGTCGAGATCGAGGGTCGCGCAGGTACGCCTGCCTCCTGCACGACGCCGGTGGCGGCAAACATGGTGGTGCACACGCAGACGGGGCGGCTCAAGGATATCCGCCGCGGCGTGATGGAGCTCTACATCTCCGACCATCCGCTCGACTGTCTCACCTGCGCTGCCAACGGCGATTGCGAATTGCAGGACATGGCGGGCGCCGTCGGCCTGCGCGACGTCCGCTACGGCTACGATGGCGACAATCACGTCAAGGCCCGCAATAACGGCGATCTCAATCTGAAATGGATGCCGAAAGACGAGTCCAATCCTTATTTCACTTTTGACTCCTCCAAATGCATCGTCTGTTCGCGCTGCGTGCGCGCCTGTGAGGAAGTGCAGGGCACCTTCGCGCTGACGATCGAGGGGCGTGGTTTCGGCTCGCGCGTTTCAGCTGGAATGCATGAGCAATTCATCGATTCCGAATGCGTCTCTTGCGGGGCCTGCGTCCAGGCCTGCCCGACGGCGACGCTGACGGAGAAGTCGGTCATCCAGATTGGCCAGCCGGAACATTCGGCCGTCACCACCTGTGCCTATTGCGGCGTCGGCTGCTCCTTCAAGGCGGAGATGCGCGGCGAGGAGCTGGTGCGCATGGTGCCCTGGAAGGACGGCGAGGCCAATCGCGGGCATTCCTGCGTCAAGGGTCGTTTCGCCTACGGCTATTCCACCCATAAGGATCGTATCCTCAACCCGATGATTCGCGAGAAAGTTAGCGATCCATGGCGCGAGGTGAGCTGGGACGAGGCCTTCGCGCATGTGGCGTCGGAGTTCCGGCGGATCCAGTACCAATATGGCCGCGAGGCGATCGGCGGCATCACCTCCTCACGCTGCACCAACGAGGAAACCTATCTGGTGCAGAAGCTGATCCGCGCCGGCTTCGGCAACAACAACGTCGATACGTGCGCCCGCGTCTGCCACTCGCCGACCGGCTATGGTCTTGGCCAGACATTCGGAACTTCGGCAGGGACGCAGAATTTCGACAGCATCGAGCATTCGGATGTCGTCGTTATCATCGGCGCCAATCCGACCGACGGGCATCCGGTGTTCGCCTCGCGGCTCAAGAAGCGGTTGCGCCAGGGCGCCAAGCTCATTGTCATCGACCCGCGCCGCACCGATATCGTCCGGTCGCCGCATGTCGAGGCCTCCTACCACCTGCCGCTGAAGCCCGGCACCAATGTCGCGGTCATGACGGCGCTGGCGCATGTGATCGTCACGGAAGGGCTCTATGACGAGAAGTTCATCCGCGAGCGTTGCGACTGGTCGGAGTTCGAGGACTGGGCGGCCTTCGTTACCGAACCGCGCCACAGCCCCGAAGAGACGGAAATCTTCACCGGCGTGCCGGCAGCCGATCTCCGTGGCGCGGCAAGGCTCTATGCCAAGGGGGGCAACGGCGCGCTCTATTACGGCCTCGGCGTCACGGAACACAGCCAGGGCTCGACGACGGTTATCGCGATCGCCAACCTCGCAATGGTGACCGGCAATATCGGCCGTCCCGGTGTGGGGGTAAACCCGCTGCGCGGCCAGAACAACGTGCAGGGTTCCTGCGACATGGGTTCGTTCCCGCACGAGCTGCCTGGTTACCGGCACATTTCCGACGATGCGACGCGCGATATCTTCGAAAAGCTCTGGGGCGTGAAGCTCAACAACGAGCCGGGCCTGCGCATCCCGAATATGCTGGATGCCGCCGTCGACGGTTCCTTCAAGGGCATCTACATCCAGGGCGAGGACATCCTCCAATCCGATCCCGATACGAAACACGTCGCGGCCGGGCTGGCGGCCATGGAATGCGTCGTCGTGCAGGATCTCTTCCTCAACGAGACCGCCAACTACGCCCATGTCTTCCTGCCGGGCTCGACCTTCCTCGAGAAGGACGGCACCTTCACCAATGCCGAACGCCGCATCAACCGTGTGCGCAAGGTGATGTCGCCGCGCAACGGCTATGGCGACTGGGAAGTGACGCAGAAGCTTGCCCAGGCGATGGGACTCGACTGGAATTATACCCATCCGTCCGAGGTCATGGACGAAATCGCCGCGACGACGCCGAGCTTCGCGATGGTTTCGTACGACTATCTCGACAAGATCGGCTCGGTGCAGTGGCCCTGCAACGAGAAGCACCCGCTCGGCTCGCCGATCATGCATGTGGACGGCTTCGTGCGCGGGAAGGGCAAGTTCATCCGCACCGAATATGTGGCGACCGACGAGCGTACCGGCCCGCGCTTCCCGCTGCTGCTCACCACGGGCCGCATCCTCAGCCAATATAATGTCGGGGCGCAGACCCGGCGGACCGAGAATGTCACCTGGCATGCGGAAGACCGGCTGGAAATTCATCCGCACGATGCCGAGCAGCGCGGCGTTCGCGACGGCGACTGGGTGAAGCTCGTCAGCCGCTCCGGCGATACCACGCTCAGGGCTCTGATCACCGATCGCGTCGCGCCCGGCGTCGTCTACACGACTTTTCATCACCCGGGTACGCAGGCGAACGTCATCACCACCGATTACTCCGACTGGGCGACGAACTGTCCCGAGTACAAGGTGACCGCGGTGCAGGTCTCGCCCTCCAACGGGCCGAGCGACTGGCAGCGCGAATATGACGAGCAGGCGCGGCAGTCGCGCCGCATCAACGGCAAGCTCGAAGCAGCGGAGTGACAATGCAGGGGCTTGGCAAGGGAGAGCATGCACCATGACCTTCACCATCACTGCCCGTGCTCCCGAAACCGCCCGCCGCAACGGCATCCTGCAGTCCGGCTCACGCATCGTGCCGGAAGAGGTGCCGATCGCCTTTTCCTATGGCGGCAGTACGCATGCGGTGATGATGGCGACGCCTGATGATCTCGAGGATTTTGCCATCGGATTCAGTCTGACCGAAGGCATCATCACCGGGCGGGCGGAGATTTCGGGTATCGAGATCGTCGAGGGCGAACAGGGCATCGACGTGCAGGTGAGCCTTGCCGACGAGATCGCCGACCGGCTGCGGGCACGCCGCCGCAGCATGGCCGGACCGGTCGGCTGCGGGCTCTGCGGCATCGAATCGATCGAGCAGGCGGTGCGACTGGTGCCTGACGTCTCGGCATCGCAGCTGGCACTGTCCCATGCGGATATCGTGCGGGCCGTTTCGCTTTTGAACGAGGCGCAGCCGCTGCATCGGGAAACGCGAGCAGTGCACGGCGCCGGCTTCTATCTTCCCCCCAGGGGACTGGTTGCCGTGCGCGAAGATGTCGGCCGGCACAATGCGCTGGACAAGCTCTGCGGCGCGGTGGTCCGCGCCGGCGAAAGAGGCGGTGACGGCGCCGTCGTCGTCACCAGCCGGCTTTCCGTCGAAATGGTGCAGAAGGCGGCGATCCTCGGCAGCCCCGTGCTGATCGCCATTTCAGCGCCGACCGCTCTCGCCATCCGCACGGCCGAAGAGGCCGGCATGACGCTCGTCGCGCTGGTGCGCGGCGAGGACTTCGAGATTTTCACCCACCCGCACCGCATCTCGCCCGGAAGCATCGCCGATGTCGCATGATACCAAGACCAAGCTCGTCTATATGGCGAACCAGATCGCCACTTTCTTCAAGAGCCAGCCGGCCAGCGAGGCCGCGGAAGGAGTTGCCAGCCATATCAACAAATTCTGGGAGCCGCGCATGCGGCGGCAATTGTTCGAAATTCTGGAAAAAGACGAAAACGGCCTGGATGCGCTCGTGCTTCAGGCCGCTCCCCTGATCCGCAAACCGGAGGCGGAGGCAAGCCAGGTCCGGTAACCAACCATAAAGGCGTCTTGTTGGGGGACCGTCAGCGGCAGGCCGCTTATGTATGTCCCAACCTTCGCGCTGTTCTGGTGCGCTTCATTTCCGTCCGGCGAAGACGGAAATCAGAGTTCTTCCCAGCTCTCGGCAGTGGCCGCAGCAGCAGCACCGCGCGCGCCTGCGACACGCGGAACGAGATGCAGCGCAGGTGAGCCCGCCTGCTGCCTGACGGCTGCGTTTGTCGCGCCTGGCACACGGAACCTTGCCAACAGGACGCGGAGCGTTTCGGCTTCCCTGGCAAGGCTGTGGCTGGCGGCCGTGCTCTCCTCGACCATCGCGGCATTTTGCTGGGTTGCCTGATCAAGCGTGTTGACCGCCTGATTGATTTCCTTGAGCCCGGTTGCCTGTTCCCTCGACGCCTCGACGATCGCCTCGACATTGACGTTGATATCGCCGACCTGCGCGACGATCTCCTCAAGCGCCTTGCCGGTTTCGCCGACGAGGCCGACACCGTTCTTGACGAGCTGGCTCGACGTGGTGATGAGCGCCTTGATCTCCTTGGCGGCCTTGGCGGAGCGTTGGGCGAGTTCGCGAACCTCCTGGGCGACAACCGCAAATCCCTTGCCGGCCTCACCGGCGCGCGCCGCCTCGACGCCGGCATTGAGCGCAAGGAGGTTGGTCTGGAAGGCGATGTCGTCGATGACGCCGATGATGTTGTTGATTTCGCGCGAGGACTGTTCGATCTGATCCATGGCAGTGACCGCATTGCGGACCACGGTGCCGGAATGCTCGGCGCCCTGCTTGGTCTTGGCGACAAGGCGACCCGCTTCGCCGGCCCGGCGGCTGGAATCGTTGACCGTCGTCGTGATCTGTTCCAGCGCGGCTGCCGTCTCTTCAATCGAGGACGCCTGCTGCTCCGTCCGCTTGGAGAAGGAATCTGCCGATGCGCCGATCTCGCTCGAGCCGGTGGCGATCGCACCGGCATTCTCGCCGATCGTCTTCATCGTCTCGGCAAGACCCTTGATGGTGGTGTTGAAATCGTGGCGCAGCTGCTCCATCGACGGGACGAAAGGCGTATCCACCGTCTTAGTCAGATCGCCTTCGGAAAGAAGGCGGAGCGAAGTGCCGAGCAGGGAAATGGCGCTCATGCGCTCCGTGACGTCGGTTGCGAATTTCACGACCTTGTAGACCTTGCCGTCGGCATCGACGATCGGGTTATAAGCGGCCTGGATCCAGATTTGCCGGCCGCCTTTGCCGAACCGGACAAATTCGTTGGCGATGAATTCACCCCGCGCCAGTCGCTTCCAAAAGTCGGTATAGTCTTGGGTCTTTGCGTAGGCAGGATCGCAGAACATGCTGTGGTGTCTGCCGGTGACCTCGCCGAGCGAATATCCCATGGCGCCGCAGAAATTCTCGTTTGCGGTCAGGATCTCGCCGGTCGGTGTAAATTCAATGACCGCCTGCGAGCGCGAGATCGCCTCCAGCTTGCCGGAATCCTCGATCGCCTTCTTCTTTACAGCGGTGATGTCGGCCGCAAATTTGACGACCTTGAACGGTTTTCCGCCCTTCAGAACGGGATTGTAGGACGCCTGGATCCATATTTCCTTGTTGCCCTTGGCAAAGCGCTTGTAGGCGCCGGCATCATATTCGCCACGTCCGAGCCGCGCCCAGAATTCGCGATACTCCTGGGTCGCCGTATAGGCCGGCTCGCAGAACATGCTGTGATGCTTGCCGAGAATCTCGCTCAGGCTGTAACCGAGCGCTTTGCAGAAATTCTCATTCGCGGTCAGGATATTTCCCTTGAGATCGAATTCGATGATTGCTTGCGATCTGGAAATGGCATCAAGAATGTATTTCGAATCGGAGGATAGACTAAACATTCCTGTCCCTCTGAAATGCACAGCGTCCGCTGCTTCGGTTTGGTCTCGAAGCTGTTCGGGTGGGGAACGCCGGCGCGCGGATACAACCGTTAATCGCTTGTCGTATCCCGCCTACCGGAAGGCGTATCACCCTCATGCTTCGCAATCATGATGATAGGCTGTGGTTAATTTTCGATATAAAAGACATCGCTTATATTCGCGTTAGATTGAAAAAGTGACGGCTAACCAATAAGGGCGTGTATTGCCGCAATAAAAAACCGCCCGAAGCGGGCGGTTTCTTGAAATTCGAGGTATTGGCCGGATCAGGCCGCCAGTTCATCCGTCTCGTTTTCCTTGAACATCTTGGCAAGGTTCAGGAAGCAGATCATGCCATTTTCCGAAGCGATGACGCCTTCGCAATAGGCGCGATCGAAGGAGGCGGTCACTTCGGGCACCGGTTGGACCTGGCTGGACGAGATGGTGAGAATGTCCGAGACGCGGTCGACGAGCATGCCGATGACCATGCTGTGAACTTCGGCGACGACAATGGCGCTGCGCTCGTTGGCGACGGTGCTCTTCATGCCGAGCTTGTAGGCAAGATCGATGATCGGGATCACCGAGCCGCGCAGGTTCATGACGCCGATGACATCGGCCGGGGCGTGCGGGATCGGCGTCGACGGCGCCCAGCCGCGGATTTCGCGGATGGTCGTGGTCTTGACGCAGAATTCCTGATCATGCAGGCGGAAGGCAATGATCTCGAGCGTATCGCCGCTGAAGCTAGTGGAATTGATCGTGGCCATTAGAATTCTTCCCAACTGTCGAAAGCCAGGGCAGAAGCGGGTGCGCCACCATGGCGCCGACGAGCTTTGCCTTCACACCACGCGATGGCTTGCGCTTGGCGAAGCATCGTTACGGTTGACGACGACATTAACGGAAGAGTGTTGCCCAAATCTAAATCGGAAACGGGATTGCGAAGGTTTTCAGCCTCGATTTATTTCAGCTGATCGTCTTCTCGATCTCGGAGACCGCCCAATCGACCTGCTGCCTTGAGATGACCAATGGCGGGGCAAGGCGAATCGTGTGGTCGTGGGTATCCTTGGCGAGCAGGCCGCGCTCCTTCAACGCATGGCAATATTGCCGCGCGCCGCCGGCTTCGGGCTCCAGTTCGATCGCCATCATTAGGCCGCGGCCGCGCACGTCCCGGACGATATTCGAGCGGATCGACCTCAGGCCTTCGAGGAAATAGTCGCCCATAACGGCGGCGTTCTCGATCATGCCCTCTTCCACGAGCACCTTGAGCGCCGTGCGCGCCACCGCGCAGGCGAGCGGATTGCCGCCGAAGGTCGAGCCGTGCTGGCCGGGTTTCAGCACGCCCAGGACCTCGGAATTCGAAAGAACGGCCGATACGGGATAGAAGCCGCCGGACAGCGCCTTGCCGATCAGCGTGACATCGGCCTCAATGCCTTCATGCTCTTCCGCCAGCAGCTTGCCGGTGCGGCCGAGGCCGGTCTGGATTTCGTCGAGGATGAGGATGACGTTGTTTGCCGTGCAGAGCTCGCGGATGCGGGTGAAATAACCGGCCGGCGGGATGATGACGCCGGCTTCCCCCTGGATCGGCTCGATAAGAGCGGCCACCGTATTGCCGTTGATTGCGGCCTCGAAGGCCTCGGCATCACCGAAGGGAACGGTGCGGAAGCCCGGCGTATAGGGCCCGAAGCCGGTGCGGGCATCGGGATCAGTCGAGAAACTGATGATGCTCAGCGTTCGGCCATGGAAATTATCGGCGCAGACGATGATCTCCGCCTTGCCTTCCGGCACGCCCTTGACCTCATATCCCCATTTGCGCACTGCCTTGATAGCGGTTTCCACGGCTTCGGCGCCGGAGTTCATCGGCAGGATCTTGTGCGAGCCGGTGAGAGCCGCGAGTTCCTCGTAGAGATAGGCGAGCTGGTCGTTGCGGAAGGCGCGGGAGGTGAGCGTCAATCTCCCCGCCTGCTCGACCATGGCGGCGAGGATCTTCGGATGGCAATGGCCCTGGTTGACGGCCGAATAGGCCGAGAGGCAATCGAGATAGCGATTGCCGTCCGTATCCCAGACATAAACGCCTTCGCCGCGCGTCAGCACCACGTCGAGCGGCTTGTAGTTATGGGCGCCGAGCCGCTGTTCCGTGGCGATCAGTTTTTCCGAAGTGCTCATGGCTGTTCTCCCTTTAGTCTATTTCAACGCATGTCGTTATCGCAAAACCGCTGCACACTTTTGCGCGACATGCCTTATGCGGCGCGTGTCGGACGATCGAAGATGCGGCGGCCGAAGAGGCTTGCCGTCAGCTCCACCAGGATGCGGGCGCTCTTGCCGCGATCGTCGAGAAACGGATTGAGCTCGACGAGATCGAGCGACGAGACGAGGCCGCTGTCCGAAAGCATTTCCATGACGAGATGCGCCTCGCGGAAGGTTGCGCCGCCGGGCACAGTCGTGCCGACGCCGGGGGCGATCTCGGGGTCGAGAAAGTCGAGGTCGAGGCTGACATGCAACAGGCCATTCGCCTTGGCGACGACATCGAGAATATGGCGCATGATCGCGCCGATGCCCTGCTCGTCGATCGCGCGCATATCGAAGACGTTGACGCCGTGTTCGTGGATTTCCTCGCGCTCGCGCGCGTCGACCGAGCGGATGCCGACTTGGAAGACGTTCTTCGGATCGACGAACGGCCGGTCCTTCGGCAGGATTTCGGCGAACTCGGCTTCACGGCAGAAGAAGGCGACGGGCATGCCGTGAATATTGCCGGAGGGCGACGTGGCAGGAGAGTTGAAATCGGCATGCGCGTCGAGCCAGAGCACGAAGAGCGGGCGACCTTTGCCGGCGGCATAGCGCGCCATGCCGGAGACGGTGCCCATGGAAAGGCTGTGGTCGCCGCCGAGGATCAGCGGGAAACGGCCGGAAGCGGCCACGTCGTAGACGCTGCTTTCGAGCGCCCGGGTAAAGGCGCCGACGATCCTCAGATTGTGGGCTTTGGGATGATTCGGCAGGTCCATCGCCGGCACAATCCTGAGATCGCCGATATCGGCGACGTCATGGCCAAGCTCGATCAGCGTCTGGTCGACGCCGGCTATGCGAAGCGCCGCAGGACCCATGGCCGCGCCTCTACGGCCGGAGCCTTCTTCCAAGGGTGCGCCGATGAGGGTGACGGATCGTGATTGGGCATTCATTTCGAGGGCTCCGTGTTGAGGCCTGTTTCGGCCAGATAGTGGGATAAAGGGCTGGCGGCAAAAAGATGGAAAAGTGCCAGAAATGGACTATGATCGCGCAGATTGATAAAGCTATTTTGACAAAGTGATCAGCGTGGACGATCTCGATACCGAACTTCTGAGCGCCCTTCGCCACAATGCCCGGATTTCCGTCTCTTCGCTTGCGGCGATGACGGGCGCATCGCGGGCGACGGTCGCCGCCCGTATCGACCGGCTGGTCGCCAGCGGCACTATTGTCGGCTTCACCATCCGCACCAGTCACGAGACGCGCTCTGCCGGTGTGCGCGCCATCGTCATGATCGAGGTGCTCGGCAAGCTCGCCGACAGAGTGGCCGATCAGTTAAGGGGCTTGCCGCAGGTGCGGGCACTCCACAGCACCAACGGCAAATGGGATTTTGTCGCCGAGCTCGAAGATCGCGATCTTGCCTCTTTCGACGAGACGCTACGCCGCATCCGGTTGATCAACGGCATCAACTCGACCGAGACTAACATTCTTCTCAAGACGAGCAAGACAGGCTTCTAGAGCAATTCCCGGCAAAGCGCGAAGCGGTCTTGCCGACCAGAACGCGAAGCGGACTTGCCAAGAATCGCGCAAGAACAAAAGTCAGGCCTGTTCAATACTCGCGCTCGTAGACGACACCTGCTTCACCCTCGCCATTGCCGCCGGCCGCTCCCCGCAGTTTGACGCCGCGGCCGACATCGAGGTTGATGATGGCCTTGGCGCCAGCCGCGCCGCCCTGTTGCAGTTCGAAATAGGTGCGGTCGTTGAGATAGCGGCCGACGCTGACGCTCGTCTGGCCCTTGGAATCGGTGCTGACGTCGAAATCGTCGACGCCGAGTTGGTTGCGCAGGCCTTCGAAAAGCGAGGTGGAGCGGTTTCCGGCCAGCTGGCTGACGGCGTCCGCAAGCTGGGCGATCTGCACCGGCGAGAGCTTCGACATGGACTGGCCGAAGATCAGTTGTGCCAGCACCTCGTCCTGCGGCAGCTGGGGAGAGGAGGAAAAGGTGATCGAAGGGTCGGTGGCGAGGCCGGCGACATCGACGGTCAGCGTCGTCGTGCCGGAAGCCGACGTCGCTTCCATATCGAGTGCCGGCGTCAAGTCACCGGCAAAGGTGATCCTGCTCTTGTCGGAGAAATCCAGACGGCGATTGAGAATGGTCAGCCGGCCGCGGCGCATGGTGAAGCCGCCGGTCACAACAGGCACCGCCGCCGTTCCGCGGATCGTCACGCGGCCGCCGAGTTCGGCATCGATGCCGCGGCCGCGCACGAAGATATGCGAGGGCGCATCGATTTCGAGATCCAGGGCGAGGACCGAGGATTTTTCCCCCGGTTTCCGCTCGCGGTCGTCCCGCAGCTGCGCAAGCACCGCCCGAGGCGCATTGACATGGCGGATGTCGATTTCGCGCAGCGAGGTCGGCAGCTTTTCCGGGACCGTGATCGAGGTCTTTTCCAGCTGAAGCTTGCCGTTCAGCGTTGCATTCATGATTGGTCCGCGCAGGCCGAGCGTCCCGCTGACGGTCGAGACGACAAGGGTCCCATCGACATAGACAGCCTTGTCGAGCTTGATCGAAATGTCGGCGGGGAAGCCGCTAGCCGGTTGGATGCCGATGGTACCGCTCGCCGAAATCGTGCCGCCGCCAAGGTTGCCGCTGAGGCGCGAGATTACGGCCTGGCTGCCGTTGAAGCTCACGGTCGCCGCGAGATTGTTGATGGCAAGATTGCGCCGGACGTCGACGAGTTTTGCGCCGCTGGTTGCGACGGTGCCATTGATGACGGGTGCCGCGGCTGTTCCACCGATCCGCAGATCGACGGTGGCGACACCATCGGCAACGAGCCCCTGCTCCGCAAGCGGTGCGCCGAGCACGGCGAAGGGAAGATTGCCGTTGAAGTGCATGTCGAGGGCGCGGTCACCTGATATGACCACGCTGCCGCCGCCCTTCAGCGACATGCCGGCGTCACCGGTCAGGTTGGTGTCTACCGTCAGCCTGTTTTCGGCAAGCTTGCCGGATGCGCCGATGGTGAACGGCGAGAGGCCGGCGCCTTTCGTCTGGCTCGTGGCTGCGTTCTTCCAGTCGACCTTGAAATCGACCGAGGGCGCCGACGGCGTGCCGGTGGCCCTTACGGTCGCCGAAACCGCGCCCTCGGCGGCAAGACCGGGCACAAAGCCGTTGGCGATGCCTGCCGGAAGGCCGTTGGCATTGGCCGTCACGTCGACCGACCGGATCGATGTGCCCGCGAGGGCGAGATTGCCGGAGGCTTTCAGCGCAATGCCGCCGCTGCCGCTGAGGTCGGCATCGAAATTGAGCCTGTCACCGGCATATTTTCCTGTCGCCGCCAGCGTGAGGTGGGAGATGCCGGCAGCCTTGGTATGGCTGGTCGCGGCGTCCTTCCAGCCGAGCTTGAAATCGACGATCGGATTGGCCGGTGTTCCCGAGGTCACGGCGTTTGCCGAAAGCGTGCCTTCCGCACCGAGACCGGGAACGAAGGCATTTGCGATATTTGCCGGCAGCGCCGGGATATCGGCATTGATCGAAAGGTCACGGATGGCCGTTCCTGCGATCGTCACGCCGCCCGTCGCTTTGGCCAGCACGCCATCCTTGCCGGCGAGGTTGGCATCGAAATCGACCCTGTTATTGACGAACTTGCCGGATGCCGCGGCGCTGAGGCCCGAGAGGCCGCTGCTTCTGGTCTGGGCGGTTGCGGCGTTCTTCCAGTCGAGCTTGAAATCGACGGCCGGTTTCGGAAGCGTTCCGGAGGCGGATGCCGTTCCCGACACCGTGCCTTCCGCGGCGAGACCAGGCACAAAACCATTGGCAAGGCCCGCGGGCAGATTGGCAAGATCGGCTTTGACGTCGAGATTGCGGACCGAGGTGCCCTCGATCGCGACATTGCCGGCGGCTTTCAGCGAGAGGCCGCCCTCACCGCCGAGATCGGCATCGAAGTTAAGCAGGTTATCGGCGAAGCGCCCCGATGCGGCAAGCGCGAGGCCCGAGAGATGGGCGCTTCTGGTGTGGCTGGTTGCGACGTCCGTCCAGTCGAGCTTGAAGTCGGCCTTCGGCGCGGCGGGTGTTCCGGCGGCGGACAGGGTGCCTGAGATCGTGCCGCCGGCGGCGAGGTCCGGAACGAAGGCGTTTGCGAGGCTCGCCGGAACATTGGCGATCTCAGCATCGATCTTGACGTTATCGATCGCCGTGCCGGCGAGGGCGACATTGCCCATGGCCTTCAACGAGAGGCCTTTGTTGCCGCTGGCTGCGGCGTTGAAATCAAGCTTGTTTTCGGCGAATTTTCCCGACGCGGTGAGGCTGAGCGCGGCAAGGCCGGCGCGCTTCGTGTGGCTTGTCGCCGCCCCTTTCCAATCGAGATTGAAATTCGCCGACGGGGCGGAAAGCGAACCGGTGGCGGAGAGCTGTCCGGAGATAGCGCCTTCGGCGGCGAGATCGGCGACGAAGCTGTTTGCGATGCTTGCCGGGATATCGGCCAGCACGGCGTCGACCTTGACGTTGCCGATCGTCGTGCCCGTGATGGCGGCATTGCCGTTTGCCTTGAGCGAGAGATTGCCTGCGCCTGCAATCGCTGTTTCGAAATCGAGCTTGCTGTCGGCAAATTTTCCGGAAGCCTTCACGGCGAGATCGGCAAGGCCGGCCCGCTTCGTGTGGCTCGTCGCGGCATTTTTCCAATCGAGATCGAAATCGGCGGTCGGAGCGTCAAGCGAGCCCGAGGCCGTAGCCCTTCCCGTTATCGTGCCTTCGGCAGCGAGATCCGGGACGAAACCATTGGCGATGCGGGCCGGCAGGTTGAGGATATCGGCCTTAACATCGAGGATCGGGGCTGCCGCGTCGGCGAGCGCCACGTCGCCGGCGGCCCTGAGCGACAGGCCGTCACCCCCGCTCACCATCGTGTCGAAATCGAGTTTCCTATCGGCGAATTTGCCGCCTGCGGTGATGCCGAGCGGCGCGAGGCCCGCTCCCTTGGTCTGGCCCGTCGTCGCATCTTTCCAATCGAGCTTGAAGTCGGCCACGGGCGCGGCGGGCGTGCCCGTTACCGCAATTGTTCCTGAAATCGTGCCGCCTGCCGCAAGATTCGGCACGAAACCGTTGGCGAGTGCCGCCGGCAGGTCCTTGATCTCGGCATCGAGCTTCAGCGTGTCGCCGGCCGAACCGGTGATACTCACCGAGCCGGCGCCGGTCTTCAGCGTCAATCCGTTCAGATTGGCGCTCCCGCCGCCGATCGTGACCTGCGTCGGTGCGGCAAGTTCGATCGGGATATTGCGGGGACTTGCCGAGAAACGATCGAGGTTCAGGCCGACCGTGCCGCCCGCCGCCTCGATGTTGCCTGATGCCAGCACGGGATTGCCGTCATAGGCGGCATCGAAATCGAAGCGGGTGTTGTTCTGCTCCTTGGCAAACCTAAGCGAAAGACCGGCAAGCTTGTTTGTTCCGGCACTCACTTCCTCGGTCATGACCGTGCCGTTCGCGGCAAGGGCATTGAGATCGCTGACCGTGACATCGATATCAGGCTTGACGATCGCAAGCGTATCACGGCGGATCGAGCCACCTGATGCAAGTAGCTTGAGGGCAGTTTTGCCGCCGTCGCTGCTGATGCCGAGCGAACCCTTGAGATCGCCTTCCGCTTTCTGTCCGCCGAGTGCAGCGAGCAGGCCGACATTGGGGAAATCGAAGGTCAATGCGCCGGTCGGTTCGAGCGAGGGCGAGAATTCCAGATTGCCGGTCAGCCGGTTGCCGCCGATATCGGCGCTCAGCGCCGGAATGCTCGTCTTGCCGTTCTCGGAGCGGATGTCGCCGTTGATGCCGATCGGCTGGCCGTCGATCGTGCCGGTGGCGGCAATCTTGCCCTGCGGCGCCTTGGGATCGGCGAGACCCGACAGGTCGACATTGAGGTTGGCGAGCACACGGTCTGCCATCTCAAGGCTGGCGGCCTTGAGATTGGCCGTTACGGAGATTGCCGGGAGTTCTCCCCCGATCCTTAATGCGTAACCTACACCGCCGCTGGTACCGGTCACGAGCTTGCCGATATCGGGCAACCGGCCGGAGAGATCGGCATTTAACGCCGAGCCGTCGAGCGCGACATTGCCGGCGGCTTCGAGCGTGCCGGATTTCACGACGATATTGGAAAACGCGAATTTCGACGGGATGGTGCCGGCGACCTGGCTTTCGAGCGAGATCGGCCCGTCGAACTTGCCCGCCAAAGCGGCCGGCAGGGCTGCCGGCTCGATGGCGAGCTTGACATTGCCGGTCAGCGCCGCATCCGCCAGGCGATAGGAGCCGTTGAGACCACCGCTGATATTGGCGCTTTCGACGGTGGTACCGTTGAAGCCGATGCCGTCCTGCGAGATCTGCAGGGGCGCGGCGATGGTGACCGGCCCCTGGACCGCGCGGTTGAGGTTCGGGTCGGCAAAAGTCATATCGCCGGCCACGAGGCGCAGCTGGACACTGCCGGAACGGGCGGCGAGATTGAAGGCGTCGCTTTTTGCCGTCAGCTTGACGTTGCGGATATCGGCCTGCGGAAGGGTCGCAGTGTCGAGCGAGCCGCTGACGTTCAGCCGGGCCGCCCGCGCATCGCCCGTCAGGGCCAGGTTGAGCCCCGAGATCAGGAACCGTGCTTCGCCTTCGGGGAGGGGCCAGCGGAAATCGACAGGGCCTGACGTGCCGAGCAGATTGGCGTTCAGGCTGTTGTTGCCGGCCGGGTCGAGCGTGCCCGATGCGGCGATCACGACGCTGCCGGTGGCGAGATTGCCGGTCTGGATATCAATCTTGCCGCGGTTGTCGAAGGTGGCGGCGAGATCGATATTGGTCTGGCCGGCAAAAAGCGGCCGGAATGCCGATGGAAGCAGCGAGCTCAGGTCGCCGCCGCCCTTGAGGTCGAGATGGTGCAACCCGTCCGCGGTGATTGCATGTCGGGCTTCGATTGCGGCACGCTGCTGTCCGTCGAGGGCGGCCTGCAATTTGCCCTTCCAATCGGATATCGGCCCCTCTCCGTCGAGATCGATGTTGACGGCGGGACTATCGGGCAGGCCGAGAAAGCCTGCCAACAGTCCGCCTTTCGGCTCGGAAAGCTCAGCCTTCAGCCGCAGCCGGTTTTCGGCCGGCGCAAAGGCGATGTCGGCGGCAAGCCGCGCATCCGGAACCTCGTGACGGCTGACATTGACGACAGCTTCGCCGCCGTCGCCGTTCGCCGAAAGGCTCCCCTCGGCGGCGAGCGCAAAGGCGCGGCCGGCAAAAGGTTCGGCAAGCTTGATATCGGGCAGCGCGACGCGGTCGATGTCGACCTTGAGGGGAAGACTGAACCCGCCGGATTTTTCGGCTCCAGGCCGCGAGGGCAGGGTGCGCACCGGCTTGCGCAGCACGTTGATTGCATCGATCTCGAAGCGTTTGGCGTGGAAAGTTCCCGTGAGCAGCGCGAGCGGATTCCAATCGACCGCGATTCCATGGATTTCCGCAAAGACGCCCCTGGTATCGGAGATGGTGATCTCGGCGGCACGAAGCCCGCCTGTTAAAAGGCCTTCCGGTTCGCGAACCTCGATCGTCATGTCGCGGTTGGAAAGCGTGGACGCGATCTTCTCGGTGACGATGCGGGCGCCGAAGGCGGTAAAGCCGAAGATCGCAAGTGCTGCGACAGCGAGAATCAAAGTAACGCCCAGGGCATAGCCGGTGAGCCGCAGGATCCAGGTGACGATTTTTGCCAGCGTTTGCATCGGCGCGGACACTACTCCGTTTTCATGACGGCGACAGATCGGAAAACAAAGCGGATTCGGCCACCCTAGAAGGACTGGCCTATACCGGCGTAAATTCCGTAATCTGTACCATTCTCGTACTTGTTCAGCGGCACTGCAAAATCAAGCCGCAGCGGGCCGAAAGGCGTCGCATATCGTATTCCCGCGCCGGCACCGGCGCGGATATCGGAAAAACCAGGAAAGGTGCTGTCCGATACCGTGCCGACATCGATGAAAGGCACGATGCCGATTGTATCGGTGATTTTGATGCGGGCCTCCAGCGAACCGGTCACATAGGAGCGGCCGCCGGTGGCATCGCCATTGTCGTTATAGGGCGAGATTTCCTGATAGCTGTAGCCGCGCACGGAGCCGCCTCCGCCGGCAAAGAAGCGCTGCGTGGCAGGAATGTTCTCGATCCCGTCTCCGCCGACCAGGACACCGGCGGCGACCTTGCCGGCAAGCACCACGCCATCCTCGGCGCCGAGCGGCAGATAGCCGGAGATCGAGCCTTCGAACGCCGCATAAGGCGTGGCGTTGAATATCTCGTAGCCGGGCTTTGCCGAGAGTGTGGCGCGATAGCCCTGTGTCGGGTTGAACTTGTCGTCGCGCGCGTCGCGGTCATATTGGATCGGCAGGGTGACGGTGAGATAGTCGTTCTCGCCGAAGGCGTCGTCGTCGCGCTCCCAGCTGACTTCGCCGCTCGCAGAGATCGTGTCCTGGTCGGTCAGTTCGTAGGAAAGGCCGAGCGAGGCGGTGACGAGCGTCGCGTTATAGGCATCCGGATTGACCGTCTTGGCGACGATGCCGGCCTTCAGCGTGGCGGCGGGGAAGAAGGCGCCGGGCTTGGTGAAGAGGATACCGGCCGAATAGTCGAGGTTGCCGATGTCGGTCGTTTCGCCAAGCCGCGAAACCGATCCCTCGATCCTCAGCGTCTCGGCTTCGCCAAACAGATTGCGGTGGCCCCAATAGCCCTGGATGCCGAAGCCGTCGGTGGTGGAATATTGCGCGCCGACGCCGAAGTAGCGTCTCTTGCCTTCGGAAACCTCGATCGTCATCGGCAAGGTACCATCCGGCGCCAGCGCATCGCCTTGGTGAATGGTGACACTCGAAAAGACGCCGAGGGCGCGAAGCCGCTCGCCGGCTTTCTTCAGTGCTTCCGGAGAATAGGCCTCGCCCTTGTTCAGCCGCGAATAACGCTTGACGAAACCGGATTTGACGGTCTTTTCGCCGGTGACGCCGATATCGCCGATCGGGGCGACAGGGCCACCTTCGGCAGCAAGCACGATGTCGACGGTGTCGCTCTTGTGATCGGCGACGACCTTGCGCTCCGTCAGTTTGGCGAAGGGCCGGCCTTCGCTCTTCAATTGTTCGACTATTTTGTCGCCGGCCTTGATGATGGCGAGCGAACCGGCCTCGGCGCCCGGGGCGAGATCGTAATCGGCGGGATTGCGGTTTGCGGCGTCCCCGCCGAACTGCACCTCGTTGACCTTGAAGACGGGACCGGGCGCGACGGTCACGGTGACAGGAATCGGCCCGGACCGGTCGAATGTCGGATTCGGCGGCAGGTCGTCGATATCCCTGCCGTCGATGGTGATCGTGACCACGCCGCCATAGCGGGCCTTTTCGTACAAGGCGGCGATCAGCCGTTCGCGATCGTCGCGCGCCTTGACGACGATGCCGAGATCACCGGAAACCGGTTGCGCCTGGTCGCTGACCAGACGGGAACTGTTTTCCAGCGCTTCTTTCAGGTCGGGATCGGCGGTATCTGCTTTGAGATCGACTTGATAGCGCACAGGATCGGGCACCTGTTCGCCTTCGTCTTTATCTTTGCCGAAGATGGTGATGCCGAAAAGCTTGAAGGCGTAAGCATCGCCGATCAGGACCGGTGAGAATGCAGCCGCCGCTGCGACCACCATCATGGTGCCTGTTCGCCGATACGCAGTACCTGTTTTCGGGCTTGTCCCTCTGATCCGCATCCGCCGCTTTTGGTTTACGCCTACAATGAAGCTTCGTTGCCCAGCCGTGAACAGCTTAGCGGTAAAAACGCGTGGGGTGTACCATTTTAAATTGCCAACGCGCTAATTTAGCACAAAAAATCCCGGACAGGTGTCCGGGATTTCTCAGACTGCTGACAAACCCCTGGCACCGTCCAGGGGTTTATGATTCATTGGGACATGTTGAAGAAACCTGCCCCCACCCAGACGGCTCTTGAGATGGTGACGCTCGATAGCCTGGTGCCGAAGGATC
>Ga0209673_1000462_pt1 | contig 68568 bp, 68 predicted proteins | sample AraplaCol_mMS_r2_2_FD_184274 | JGI IMG/M metagenome (GOLD analysis project Ga0209673, IMG submission 184274) | Arabidopsis root microbial communities from North Carolina, USA - plate scrape MF_Col_mMS_r2 (SPAdes) (version 3) | ecosystem: Host-associated > Plants > Roots > Endosphere | place...
GTTCTGGATTTCCTTCACGCTGGCCGATGACGAAGCGGATATCGAAAGCAGCGAGCCGAAGCTTCGCTCCGGCGAAAGCGTCGAGGATGCGGCGTCCTGGGCGGCGTCGTCGGGCGCCGAAGCCTTCCTGTTTAACTGCAGCAAGCCCGAGGTCATGCGAGAAGCGGTCGAGACGGCCGCCGAGACGTTCCGCAAGATGGACGCCCAGATCGAAATCGGCGTCTATGCCAACGCCTTCGAAGGGGAACAGGGCACCTCGGCCGCCAATGAAGGCCTGCACGATACCCGCGACGATCTGAACGACGATGCCTATTCGCGTTTTGCCTGCTCCTGGGCCGAAGCCGGTGCGACGATCATTGGCGGCTGCTGCGGAATCGGCGCCGCTCATATCCATCGTCTCGGCAAGACGCTTTCACGATAAGCCGCAGCGCGGCTTCGTTCACTCCACTTTCGGCGCCGTCTTTTGAAGCTCGAGCAGAAGTTCGATCAGCTTCGGCGCCATCACCCTGATTTCCGAAAGGTGGACGGCGCTCAGCCTCGTCAGAAGCTCGTCCGCCTTCTCGGTCAGGAGGAGTGTCTGACGGCGCCTGTCGACCGGATCGGCATGTCGTTCGACCAGCCCGGCATCCGACAGCCGCCCGACGAGCTCGGTCGCCGTATGCGGCGCGATGATCAGCCGCTCGGCGAGCATGCCGATGGTCATGGTTTCGCCGCCGCGTTGCCCCTTGATCGCCAGCAGCGCTTGATGCTGCTGCACCGGCAGTCCTTCCGACTGGGCGGCCGACGCGCTGAAGTCCATGAACTGGCGAAGCGCGAATCTGAGGTCGGCGAGCGCCTCGTAATCCTCCTGTCTCAGCGGCGGCGGGATTTTCTTCACACTCATTCTCCTTTGCCGCTTGGTTCGCAGGAGGCGATCCATGCGCGCGCTATTGCCGATCTCGAATAGATGGGCAGCCGCCGGCCGGTCAAGTGAAGCATCTTCCGAGAGATTTTCGCCTACTTGCTTTCGTCCATTGATTTATATCGTATCACGATATAATGACGCCACTCAAGCAGACCCATTTTCGCGTAGCAGAGGCTTCCATGGCGCAGCATCAACCCAGCAACCGCCCGCATGATTTTACCGGCGGTCTTTCCCGACGCGAGGCCGGCGATTTCACTACCGACCGGCGGGTTCTCCTGCTGGTCGGGATGTCCATCATCGTCGGCACGGCGGGCGCCTTTGCGGCCTGGTGTCTCGTCAGCCTGATCGCGCTGGTGACCAATGTCATCTGGTTCGGAGAGATCGGCACTCAGCCTAACTCTCTGGCTTCAGTGCCGCGCTCGCTATGGGTGGTGCTGGTGCCGCCGCTCGGCGGACTGGTCATCGGCCTGATGGCCCGCTTCGGGTCGGAAAAAATCCGCGGCCACGGCATTCCGGAGGCAATCGAAGCCATCCTGATCGGCGGCAGCCGGATGTCGCCGAAGGTCGCGGTCCTGAAGCCGCTGTCCTCGGCAATCTCGATCGGAACCGGCGGCCCGTTCGGCGCCGAAGGACCGATCATCATGACGGGCGGGGCGATCGGATCGCTCTTTGCCCAGTTCTTCCACATGAGCGCGGCCGAGCGGAAGACGCTGCTCGTCGCCGGTGCCGCCGCGGGCATGACGGCGATCTTCGGCTCGCCGATCGCCGCGGTCATGCTGGCGGTCGAACTCCTATTGTTCGAATGGAAGCCGCGCAGCTTCATTCCCGTCGCCGTTGCCGCCTGCGTGTCGATCTGCTGGCGTCCGCTACTCTTCGGCACCGGACCGCTGTTCCCAACCCATTTCCAGGTTGATTTGCCCTGGTGGGGGATTTTTGCCTGTGCGGCGATGGGCATCATATCGGGGCTGCAATCGGGATTGCTGACGACGCTGCTCTACCGGATCGAGGACCTGTTCGAGGCGCTGCCGATCCATTGGATGTGGTGGCCGATGCTCGGCGGTCTCGTCATCGGCCTCGGCGGCCTGATCGAGCCGCGGGCGATGGGTGTCGGCTACGACATTATCGATGGCCTGCTCAACAATCGGCTGCTCGCGCCGGCGGTTCTGTCGATCCTCTTGGTGAAGACGATCATCTGGCTATTTGCCCTGTCGTCGGGCACCTCGGGTGGCGTGCTCGCGCCGCTTCTCATCTTCGGCGGCGCGCTCGGATGGCTGGTCGGCCTCGTCTTGCCTGGCTATGATCCCGGCTTCTGGGCGCTGCTCGGCATGGCGGCGATGATGGGCGGAACCATGCGCGCGCCGCTGACCGGCACCTTCTTTGCGATGGAGATTACCGGCGACGTCAGCACGCTCGTTCCCCTGGTCGCCGCAACAGTGGTGGCCTATGCCGTCACGGTGCTGCTGTTGCGCCGCTCGATCCTCACCGAGAAGATCGCGCGCCGTGGGCAGCACATCACCCGCGAATATGGCGTCGATCCCTTCGAACTCTCCCGGGCAAGGGAGATCATGATCGCCGATGTCGACACGCTTCCCGTTACGATGACAATCGGCGAGGCCTGCGATTTCTTCGCCTCTCAGGAGAAAACCCATCGGATCTACCCGGTGGTGGACGCGGAAGGCAGATTGGCCGGCATCGTCTCGCGCGCCGATGTCCTGCTCTGGCAGGGGAAGGCGGATCTGGTCCTACAGACGCTTTCCGAAAACGTCACGGACGATTCCGTTCCCGTCGGGCATCCGGATGATACCGTTGCCTTCATCGCCGACCTGATGCTGTCGACCGGCGATGGGCGTATTCCGATCGTCGATCCGGCGTCCGGCAAACTCTGCGGCCTGATCGCCCGCAAGGATCTGTTACGGCTGCGCAGCTCCTACCGGTCGGCGGAACTGGATCGGCGGCCTTATCTGACTGCCGGAGCGAAGAGCAAGTCTTGATAGCCGCCTCCGGTTTCTTCAGCGCAATGCGGGGCCGAGACGCGCAACCCTAGGGATTTCGAGGGCTTTGGGATCGAACTGATCGATCCCTGGATCGTATAGTCTTGGCGAAGGCTGCAGCGGCAGCCTTCAATGCAGCCCGAACAGGTTCAGCAGCTGCTCGCGATGCCGGACGAATTCCGGTGCGCTGCGGTCGCGCGGGCGCGGCAGATCGATGTCGATCAGGCGCGGTTCGGCCCCCTTTTCCCGCGGCAGGATCAGGATCCGGTCGGCGAGATAGATCGCCTCCTCGAGATCGTGGGTGACGAGAATGGTCGTCACATCCTCATCGCGCCAGATCCGGGCGAGTTCCTGCTGCATGCCGATCTTGGTCATCGCATCGAGCGCGCCGAGCGGTTCGTCGAGCAGCAGGATTTCCGGCTGGACGGCAAGCGCTCGGGCGATGCCGACGCGCTGTGCCATGCCGCCGGAGAGTTGCCGGGGATAGGCCGCCTCGAACTGCTGCAGACCGACGAGCTTGACGTAGAGACGCGCCCGCGCCCTCGCCTGCTCGCGGGGGAGGCCTCTCGTTTCCAGCCCGAAGGCGACGTTGCCGAGGACATCGAGCCAGGGAAGAAGGCGCGGCTCCTGGAAGATGACGGCGCGTTCCGCGCCGACGCCGCGGATCGCCTTGCCGTCGACAAGCACCTCACCAGTGTCGGCCTCTTCGAGACCGGCGAGAACCCGGAGCAGGGTCGTCTTGCCCGAACCGCTGGCGCCGACGATTGCAAGGCTTTCGCCGGAGCGGATGTGGAGATTGATATCTTTCAGAACCTGCAGATGGCTGCCGTTCAGCTTGTAGGATTTGGAGAGGTGACGGATTGTCACCTCTCCGCGGCGAATGTCCTGGGCGAGGCTCATCACTCTTCCTCAGTTGCTTACCGGCTTGGCATCGGCCGCGTAGATGATGTCCTTGGCCGCCAGCTGGCCCTGCTTCAGCTTGCCTTCGCGGACCAGCACGTCGATCCAGAACTGGATGTCGCGCTCGACCGGCAGGCCACCGGCGCGCACGCCGTAACCGCGGAAATACTGTGCGATGTCAGGGTTCTCGCCACGTTCGCTGAGTGCCTTTGCCAGGATCTTCTTGGTTTCCTCGGGATGTTCACGGGCATAGTCGAGGGCGCGGGCCGACTGCTCGACGAAGATCTTCGAGGCTTCGGGATGCTGCTGAATGAAATCGCGGCGCAGGACCACGAAACCACCGGCAATGTCGCCGAGCACGTCGGTATCGTCGAAGACCGCACGCAGGCCGCCGTTCTTCAGCGCAGCACCCTCGAAGGTCGTCTGCCAGTAGCCGAAGGCGGCGATATCGACCTGCTTGGAGCGCAGCACCTGCTCGAGCTGCGGCCCAGGAACGACGACCTGATTGGCGGAGTCGCTTGGCAGGCCGACGGAATGCAGGGCTTCGCGGATGGTGTAATCGAGATGGGCGCCGAGCGTATTGACGGCGATGCTCTTGCCGGCAATGTCCTTGATGCTTTTGATCGGGCTGTCTTCCAGCACGTAGAAGGTCGACTGCACCTCGTCATTGATGCCGTTCGATGGGTAGGCGGCGACGAAATCATTGCCACCGATGATCGAATTCAAGACGGCTGAGGTGGCGGCGCTGCCGATCTCCACATCCCCGGATGCAAGAGCGATGAGAGAGGCCGGGCCACCCTGGGCATAGCCGACATTCTCAAACGTGATGCCGGTATCTTTGAAGTAGCCGAGTGCGTCGGCGAGTTCATGGGCGGCAAGGCCGCCTTGGCTCGCGAGATAGCGCAGCTTGACCGTATCGGTGGCGGCGGCCGGCGTGGCGAGACCGAGAGCGATCGCGGCCGGCAGGAGAAGGTTGCGGGGATGGAAAGTCATGACGTGTCCTTTCGGAGGAGGAAAATCGGTGGAAGCGGTCAGGCGTTCGGCTGAGACCAGCGGCAGAGGCGGCGCTGCAGCAGAACGAGCAAGGCATTGGCGGCAAGGCCGAGAAAGGCGAGCAGCAGGATCGCCGCAAACATCAGCGGGATCTGGAAATTGTACTGAGCGTTCATGACCTGGAAGCCGATGCCCTTGTTGGCGCCGATCATCTCGGCGGCGATCAGCAGCAGAAGTGCCGTCGTCGCCGAGAGGCGCAGGCCGACGAAGATTGCGGGGACGGAGGCCGGCAGGATGACGCGGCGGAAAACGGTCAGCGATCCGGCGCCGTAAGTTCGCGCCATCTCGATGAGCTTCTGGTCCACCTCCTTGACGCCGCTGATCGTGGCGAGCAGCACAGGAAACAGCGTCGCCCAGAAGATCACGAAGATCTTCGATGTTTCGCCGAGGCCGAGCAGCAGGATGAAGACCGGATAGAGCGCCAGCGCCGAGGTCTGGCGGAAGAGCTGCAGGATCGGATCGAGCGCCTGCTCGACCGCGCGAAACTGGCCCATGAACAGGCCGAGCGGAATGCCGACCACGACGGCAAAGGCAAAGGCTGTTCCCGATCGCTGCAGGCTGATGGCGATGTCATCAAGCAGCGCGCCATTGGCAAGGTTGGTCCAGAGGGCCGACAGGATCACGTTCAGGGGCGGGAAAATGGCCGGATTGATCCAGCCCCTGGTGCTCGAAACCTGCCAGAGTGCGAGGAAGGCGATCAGCAGGCCGTAGCGCGGCAGAAGCGATGCGAGCGCATGGCGCACATGCGACGCGAAAGTGGGCCTATTGCTTTCGCTGCTCTTCAGGCGGCCGAAGCTTCTTGGGAGGACCTGATTGATTTCATAAGCCATGGATCGCTCCTCACTCTGCTGCCTGGAGAGCTGCGCGCCCCGCAGCCCATCGGTTGGTCGGGAAAGGCAGGCCGAGGTTTTCCCGCAGCGTCTTGCCTTCATAGGCGGTGCGGAACAGGCCGCGGCGCTGCAGTTCCGGGATGACCAGATCGACGAAGTCATCGAGCGCGGTGGGAAGCCAGGGCGGCAGAATGTTGAAGCCGTCGGCGGCTTCGTTCTCGAACCATTGCTGCAGCGTGTCGGCGATCTGCTCGGCGGTGCCGACGATGGTGTAGTGGCCGCGGGCCGATGCGATCCACTGATAGAGCTGGCGGATGGTGAAGTTATTTTCGTCGGCGATCTGGCGGATGAGGGCCTGGCGGCTCTTCATGCCTTCGGTCGGCGGCGCCGGCGGCAGCGGCCCGTCGAGATCATAGCCGTGCAGGTCGAGCGTGCCGCCGGTCAGGCCGTTGAGGAGGCCGATCCCATCCTCTTCGACGATGAGCGAGGTCAGGCGATCATACTTCTCCCGCGCCTCGGCTTCGGTTCTGCCGACGAAGGCGGAGACGCCGGGCATGACCAGGATGTGATCGGGATTGCGGCCGAAGCCGCGGGCGCGCGCCTTGATATCCCGGTAGAATTCCTGGGCGGTTTCGATGTGCTGATGGGCGGTGAAGATGACTTCGGCCGTTGCCGCGGCAAGCCCGCGCCCGTCGTCCGACTGCCCGGCCTGGACGATAACAGGATGTCCCTGGGGCGAGCGCGAGACGTTGAGCGGACCGCGCACGCTGAAATGCTCGCCGCGATGGTCGGTATCGTGCAGCTTCGCCGGATCGAAGAACACGCCGCTCTCCTTGTCGCGGATGAAGGCGTCGTCCTCGAAGCTCTCCCAGAGTTTGCGGACGACGTCGACATGTTCGGCAGCACGGCGATAGCGCTCGGCATGCGGAAGCTGGGTGTCGCGATTGAAATTCTGCGCCGTGAGGTCGCCCGTCGTGGTGACGACATTCCAGCCGGCGCGGCCCTCCGAGATCAGATCGAGCGAAGCGAATTTGCGGGCGGTCGTATAAGGTTCCTCATAGGTGGTCGAGGAGGTGGCGATAAAGCCGAGATGGGTGGTCAAAGGCGCGAGTGCGGAAAACAAGGTGACGGGCTCGAAGCCGGCGACACGAGCATTGCCGCCTTCGCGTGCGCCGCCAAAACCGACGGCCAGCCCATCGGCCAGGAAGTAGGCATCGAAGAGGCCGCGCTCAGCCGTCAGGGCGAGTTGCTTGTGAAACTCGAAACTGGTGGCGCCGTCGGCCGGCTGGTCGGGATGGCGCCACGAGGCGACGTGCTGACCGCCACCGGGGAGAAATGCTCCAAGCCTGATTTTCCGTGTCATTTCGCGTCCTCTCCGTTTGCCGTTGATCGCCCGGTCTTATTCAAGGCCAAGGCATAGATCGGCTGTCAGGACGCTAAACTACGTTTTCCATAAATTTTATAGAGAAACTACATTTCATAATTTCGGAGGAAGCGTGAATAGTTTTGCGGGATCGGCTTGAATCTGGAAATCGACGATCGCGGCGGCCAACAAGAGATATCTCTTGCGGCGGTCTTTTAGCTTTCCATGTCGGACAGGTCGACGAGCGGCGTCCTGCCTTAGCGTGACATGATTTGGCGTCAGCCTCGTTTTGGCCGGGCCGGGGCATGCTCCAAGCCGGCGGCAGCCTTCTTCAGGCAGTCGAGATAGCGGTCCCGGTTGGCGATGCCGTCGTCGCGCGGGGTGACGAGGCAGAGCGTTGCGGCCGCATGGCCTTCCTCGCCGCGCACCGGCACGGCAAAACAATGGGTAAAGCTGTCGACGATGCTATTGAAGGTGAAGAGGCCTTCGCGCTCGGCCTGGCGCACCTCGGCGATGAAGGTCTGGGGCTCGAGCCATTCGCCGCCCGGTAGGCGGAAATCCTGCGGCGGAATGAAATTCAGAATGTCCTGATCCGAAAGATGCGCAACCAGCAGCCGTCCCGACGCCGTCCACGGGATCGGCACCGACTGGCCGACATCGGTCGAAATGCGGAACGGCCGCGCGCCTTCGCGCATGCGCACCACCGTATACCGGTTGCCATCCAGCATGCAGAACTGCGCCGTCTCCCGTGTCTCGTCGGCAAGCCGTTCCAGCGTCGCCTCGCATTCGCGGGTGAAATCGAAATGATTTTCATAGGCGGCGCCGAGGAAATAGAGTTTGCGGCCGAGATAGACCCGTCCCTCGCCGCCGGTGAATTCGAGAATGCCGTTGCTCAGCAGCAGGTTGACGAGCTCGTAGACCGAAGAGCGCGGCGCGCCGATCTGCGCTGCGATTTCGTTCGGCTTCAGCGCCTGCCGTTTCTGGCGCAGGAAATCGAGGATTTCGAAGGCGCGGTCGAGCCCGCGGGCGCGTTTGCCGGCTGCTTCGTCCTGAACTGCATCCATTGCTGTCGATCCCAATTTCTGTTCGGCCAAGCTTTTCAAATCCTCCGCCGCATCTGTCAACCGACCTCCGTGATTTCACAGCAGACGAAAATTTTTTTCACCCCTCTTGCGAGGTAGAAAAATCGGCATAAGATCGCCTCGTCCGGTATAAAGATCATATGTACAATATATTGGACATTGATGGCAGGCCGTCAAGGCTGCCGCACAAAAAAGGGGATCGACATGAAGAATTTTGAAAACAGCATTTCCGCTTCACTGCGCCGCCGCCTTCTCGCCGGTGCTGCCGCTGCCGCGGCCCTCCTCGTCTTTTCCACGGGCACGGCCTCGGCCGCCGCCAATTGCATCAAGGGCGATAGGAAAGCGCCCTATACGATCGGCTGGGCGAACATCTATTCGGTGCCGACCTGGATGAAGCAGACCGAAGGCACCATCACGGCCGAGGTGGAGGAACTGAAGAAGGCGGGTCTCGTCAAGGACCTGATGATCACCGACGCGCAGGGCAACGCCCAGACGCAGATCCAGCATATCCAGTCGATGATCGACGCCAATGTCGACGCCATCGTCGTCATCGCCGGCTCCTCCAACGCGCTCGACCGCGTCATTTCGGATGCCTGCGAGAAGGGCATCGCCGTCGTCAATTTCGACAGCCTTGTGAACACCGACAAGGTGACGGCGAAGATCAACACCGATTCCAACGAATGGGGCGCGACCGCTGCCAAGTGGATGGTCAGCCAGCTCGGCGGCAAGGGCAAGATCATCATCATGAACGGCCCGGCCGGCATTTCGGTCAGCGATGATCGCCGCAAGGGCGCCCAGCCGGTGCTCGACGCCAATCCGGGTCTGCAGGTGATTACCGAGACCAATACCGAATATAACGTTGCGCCCGCACAGGAAGCGATGACCAGCCTGCTCTTCGCCAATCCCGAGATCGACGGCGTGCTGTCGCTCGGCGGCGCGCTGTCGGCCGGTTCCGTCCTCGCCTTCGAGCGCCAGGGCCGCGACCAGGTGCCGACGACGGGCGAAAACGCCCGGCAGTTTCTGGAGCTGTGGAAGGAGAAGGGCCTGAAGGGCTGGGCGACCATGCAGCCGAACTGGCTCGGTGCGCTTTCCGTCTATACCGCCGTGCAGGCGCTGCAAGGCAAGGACGTGCCCGCTTTCGTCAAGGTGCCGCTTCCCGTCATCGACGACAGCACCATCGGCAGCTACCTCGCCCAGGCCGACAAGTTTCCGGCCGACGGCTATATCTACTCGGATTACGACCAGGCGCTCTTCGACAAGCTGCTGGCCAAGTAATCCCGAGCTGAGGACACCGTCATGACGGAAGAACGGCCCCTGCTGGAAGCCCGGCAGGTGTTCAAGGGATTTTTCGGCAATCCCGTTTTGAAGGGCGTCGACGTCGCCCTTCTGCCGGGCAGGGTTCACGCCCTGCTCGGTGAAAACGGCGCCGGCAAGTCGACGCTGATCAATCTCCTGTCCGGCGCCCTTCAGCCGGACAGCGGCTCCATCCTCATCGACGGCAAGCCTGTCGGGCGTTTCAGCCCGGCGGCGGCGCGCGCGGCCGGCATCGCCGTGGTTCAGCAGGAGCTGAGCCTGACGGCCAGCCTGTCGATTGCCGAAAACATCGGAACCGGCGCCTTTCCGCGCCGGTTCGGCCTGATCGACTATCGAGCGCTGCATCGCGGCGTACGAGAGGTCTGCGACATGGTCGGGCTCACCGAACCGCTCGACATGCCGGTCGCCGATCTGGCCCTTGGCCGCCGTCAGGTGGTCGAGATCGCCAAGGCGCTGTTCCGCAAGCCGCGCGTGCTCATTCTGGACGAGCCGACCTCATCGCTCTCCGCCCATGAAGCCGGCATCCTTGCCCGTCTCATCGAAACGCTCAAGGGTCGCGGCACCGCCCTTCTCTATATTTCCCACCGGCTCAACGAGGTGCAGGCGCTCTGCTCGCATGTCACGGTGCTGAAGGACGGCGGCGTCACGGCCGACCAGTCGCTCTCCGGCATCGACGGCCAGGGGCTGGTCCGCCTGATGGTCGGCCGCGAGACCGGTGACCTGTTCCCGCCGCGTGTCGCCGCCAAGCCCGGCGCGACGCGCATCAGCGTCGAGGATTTTTCCGCCGGCATGGTGCGCCATATCGGCTTCTCCGCCCGCGCCGGCGAGATCGTCGGTATCGGCGGGCTGGTGGGACAAGGTCAGGAAGACCTGCTGCTCGGCCTCTATGGCGCGATTCCCGCATCCGTCGCCCGGGCGGAGGTGTCAGGCAGATCCGACGTGCCCGCAAATGTTGGTGCGGCGAATGCAGCCGGCATCGTCTATGTGCCGGCCGACCGCAAACATGAGGGACTGGTGCCGCCCCACTCCATCGCTTCCAATCTGATCCTGCCCTCGCTCGGGCGGCTTGCCCGCAAGGGATTGCGCGACCTGGCGGCGGAAAGCGGCCTGGTCGCCGATCTCGCGCGTCGCCTGACGATCAAGGGCGATACGGCCCGCCCGGTGCAGGCGCTTTCCGGCGGCAACCAGCAGAAGGTGGCGCTGGCCAAATGGCTGCCGCTCGATCCCTCCATTCTGCTCCTCAACGATCCGACCCGCGGCGTCGACATCGAGACCAAGCGGGAAATCTACCTGATGCTGCGCGCCTTCGCCGCCGAGGGGCGGCTCGTCATTCTCGTCAGTTCGGATACGCCGGAGCTCGTCCATCTCTGTGACCGCGTCGTGGTTCTGCGCGAGGGGCGCGTTGCCGCGACGCTCTCGGGCGATGCGATCAGCGAAGGCGCGATCGTCGGTGCGGCCATGGGTATTGCGGCTGCGACGCAGGGAGAGGCGGCATGAGCACGATTGCGTCCTCCCGGCTCTACGGTTCGATCCAGCTCCGCCGCAACCGCGGCCTCGCCGGCCTCTATCTCGTCGTTGCCGGCTTTCTCATCCTCTATGCGGTGCTCTTTCCCGGCATCCTGTCCGTCGGCGGCTTCTCCAAATTCACGCAGAACTGGTTTCCGCTGGCGCTCGTCACCATGGCGCAGGCGCTGCTGATGCTGAACGGCGGCATCACGCTGGCGATCGGCCCGCTCGTCAGTCTCGGCGCCGTAATCGCGGCGACGACGATGCAAGGGGTGCTCGGCGTGCCGGGCGGCATTCTGGCTGTCGCGCTCGCCGGCCTTTCGATCGGCGCCGTCATCGGCGCCATCGTGACGCATCTGAGGCTGCCGGCAATCATCGTCACGCTGGCCGGTTCCTTCATCATCGGCGGCGTTGCGCTGATCCTGCTGCCGCGGCCGGGCGGGTTCATTCCCGATTGGCTGTCGACGGCGCTTGCCGGCCACACGCCCGTCGCCTTCCTGCTGCTGGTCGTCTTCCTCACGCTCTGGAAAGCCTTTCTGGCAACGCCGCTCGGCCTCGGCATCTATGCGGCCGGCGACAACCCGGTCGGCGCATTCCGCTCCGGTGTCCCGGTCGAACGGGTGAAGGTCGCTGCCTTCGCGCTCTCCGGCCTGCTTGCGGCGCTGACCGGCCTTTTCGTCGCGGCGCAGACCGGCTCGGGCGATCCGGTGATCGGCACACCCTTCACGCTGAACTCGATCGCCGCGGCCGTGCTCGGCGGCGTCGGCTTCCTCGGCGGCAAGGGCACGATGCGCGGGGCGATCTGCGGCAGCCTGCTGCTCTCGGTGATGATCAACGTCATGTTCTTCCTCGGCTTTCCGCCGGTCGCGCAATATGTCGCTCAAGGATTGATCATCGTCGGCGCGGTCGCCGTGCCGGAACTTCTTAAGGGTTGGAGGGCAAGGCGATGAACATCATCCGGTCCGCATTTCGCAATCCGCCGCTGCTGACCTTCCTTCTGGTCGCGCTCGTCTGGATCGTCGCAAGCGTCACCTTGCGCGGTTTCGGCGCCTACGGCCATCTGCGCTACCTCCTCGAACTCGCCGCGGTGATCGGCATCGTCGCGGCCGGTCAGACGCTCGTCATCCTGATGGGCGGCATCGATCTTTCGGTCGGCGCCGTCATCACCGTCACGGCGATCCTGGTGCCGTTGATCTCGCCGGCCTGGGATCCGACCGGCCTTGCCGGCATCGCGGCAGCCCTTGCCATCGCCACCGGCATCGGCCTGATGAACGGTGCGGGCGCTGCCTATCTGCGCGTGCCGCCGATCATCATGACGCTTGCCATGGCGACTTTCCTGCAGGGCCTGCTGGTCATCGTCGCCGGCGGCAGCGCCGTCACCGTCAGCAATCCGGCCGTCATCCTGCTCGGGCAGGCGCGGCCGCTCGGCATCCCCTCGGGCATCTTGCTGTGGCTAGCCGTATCGATCGTCGTCCTGCTGCTCGTCCACCGCATGCCGATCGGCGCCCGGTTCCTGGCGCTCGGGGCAAATCCGCTCGCCGCCCGGCTTTCCGGCGTCAGCATCACCCGCAACACGCTGATCGTCCATACCCTGTCCGGCTTCTTCGCCGGGCTTGCGGGCATTCTCGTGCTGGGCATGAACCGGCAGGGTTATGTCGGCATCGGCGACCCCTATCTGCTGACCTCGATCGCCGCCGTCGTGCTCGGCGGCACCTCCATCCTCGGCGGCCGCGGCACCTATGCCGGCACTATCCCGGGGGCGATCCTGCTTGTCACCACGACCGCGCTGATCACCGTCGTCAATGCCTCGCCCGGCTGGCGCTCGATCATGTTCGGCACGCTGATCCTCGCCCTGCTACTCGTTTCCGGCCGCGAGGCGCGCCGATGACGAAGTGCTATGACGGGCCGGTGATCGACCCGCACCACCATCTCTGGGACCTCAGCCTGCAGCGCCACCCCTGGCTTGAGAAGGCGCGGGCTTCCGGCGAGGAGATGGTGGTCGGAAACCTCGGACCGATCCTGCGTGATTACGGCATCGACGATTATCGCGCCGATGCTGCGCGACAGAACGTCATTGCGACGGTGCATGTGGAGGCCGGCTGGTCGGTTGCCTACCCGCTGGAAGAGAGCCGCTGGCTTGAGGGTCTCGACCGCAGTTCCGGCGTGGCCCGCCGTTATGTCGCCCGCGTTCCCCTCGACGGTCCGGATGCCGCGCGCCTGCTCGAGGCGGAAGCGGAAAACCCCAACGTCGTCGGCATCCGCGATATTCTGAGCTGGCATCCCGATGTGGCGAAGCGTTTTGCATCGCGTCCGGATCGCATGGCCGATCCCGCCTGGCGCGCGGGGCTTGCCCATGCCACGCGGCTCGGGCTGGTCTGCGACCTGATGCTCTATCCCTGGCAGATGGCTGAGGCGCTCGATCTGGTGCAGGCTTTTCCCGACACGCTTTTCGTGCTCAACCACGGCGGCAGCCCTGCCGACCGGACGAAGGACGGCATGGCGCTCTGGTATCGCGGCCTGCGGGCGCTCGGCGGCGCGCCCAACGTGCGCGTGAAGATTTCCGACCTTGTCGCCTATGACCATGCGTGGACGCTCGAAAGCCTGCGACCGGTGATCGAACATTGCCTCGATTGTTTCGGTCCGGCGCGGTCGATGTTTGCCAGCGACTTCCCGGTCGCGGGTCTGCATGCTTCTTTCGACGAGGTCTATCAGACTTTTCGCACGGTTGCCGCTGAGCTCTCTCTCGACGAGCAGCGCGCCTTGTTCTTTGCCACAGCCAACGATAGCTATCGCCTAGGCTTGGACGATCCGGCCGGGATCGGCAGAGGCCGCCATGTCTGATCTTCATGCTGCGATGGACGATATGGTGCTCGATGAGCGGGTGCGCGGCTTTCCGCCGGGCCATCCGCAGTTGCCGCTTGCGGCAGTGGGAGCGCAGGGATGGAAACCTTATGACGGTAGGATGGCGCTGCCGCTGATCTCGCTCGACCGGCAGGCCTTCGCCAGTAATGTCGACTTGATGATGGCCTATGTGAAGAGCCATGGCGCCGAAATCGCGCCGCACGCCAAGACGCCGATGTCGACGGCGCTGGCAGCGGCGCTTCTGGCCGCGGGCGCCTGGGGCACGACCGTCGCCGATATCCGCCAGGCCGCCGTCATGCTCAAGGCGGGACAGCGACGGCTGATCCTTGCCAACGAGATCGGCGGGATCGCCGCCGCCCGCCGGCTTGCGGCCCTGCTCGGCCATTATCCCGATGCGGAATTGCATGTTTTCGTGGATTCGACGCCGCTCGTCGCGGCACTCCGGTCCGCATGGCAGGAGCGCGCGGATCTGCCGCCTCTCGGCCTGCTGGTGGAGTTCGGCGCCGGCCGCGCCGGTCTGCGCAGCACCGACGCCGCGGCGGCAGTTCTCGACGCGATCCTGGCGGTGGAGACGCCGGCCTTCCGGCTGACCGGTATCGCCGCCTATGAGGGTGCGGCCGCGACCGCCAATGCGGAAGAGACGATGCTTCGTATCGACGCGCTGATGGCGATGATACCCGATTTCCTGCCGAAGATACGGGCCCGCATCGGCAAGGAACGGCCGCTGCTTCTGACATCAGGCGGCTCGGTGTTTTTCGATGTCGTGGTGGCGCGGCTTTCAGCGGCCGTCGCGGCCGATCCCGCCTGCCGGCTCGTGCTGCGCAGCGGCGCGATCTTCTTTCACGATCACGGCATCTACGAACGCGGCCTTGCCGGCCTCGATGCACGCGGCGGTCTGCGCATTGGCGACAAGACGGTTTCCGCGGCGGCGGGTTTCCGTCCGGCGCTCAGGGTCTGGGCCGAAGTCCTCTCGCGGCCGGAGCCACAGCTTGCGATTTCAGGCATGGGCATGCGCGACGTGGCGATGGACCAGGGCCTGCCGCGGCCTTTGGCGCTCTATCGCAATGGCGCATATCTCTGCAATTTCGAAAGCGCCGAGGTTTTCCGCCTCAACGATCAGCATGCCTTCCTGACTCTTGCCGAGGATAGCGACGTCTCGGTCGGCGACGTCGTCGAGTTCGGCATTTCGCATCCCTGCACCTGCCTCGACCGGCATGCAATCCTCTATTGCCTCGATCCGGATCATTCGGTGACGGCCGCCTATCTCACAAGCTTCGGCTGAATTCTCCCTGCAAAAACCAAGAAAAGGAAAAGCTGCATGATCCAGCGTTATCAGAAGGGCCCGCGTATGAGCCAGGCCGTCAGCTACGGAGGTCTCGTCTATATTGCCGGCCAGGTCGCGGAAAATCGCAAGGCCGGCATCGAGGAGCAGACCCGCGATGTGCTCGGCAAGATCGACGCCCTTTTGAAGGAAGCCGGCACCGATCGTTCGCATCTCCTCGCGGTCAACGTCTTCCTGCCGGCGATTACCGATTTCGAGGCGATGAACGGCGTTTATGACAGCTGGATCGACATCGAAAACCCGCCGGCGCGTGCCTGCACCGAAGCGCGCTTGGCCGACCCGGACCTGCGCGTCGAAATGACCGCGGTCGCGGCGCTGTAACTGCGCGGCAACCGCCCCGCACTGGAGGGACCATGCATAGCGGCCTCGTCAATCCGATCGACTTTTCGCGTGAGGGCCGGCAGGCCGGCCATCTCGCCATTCCCTATTCGATCGACCGTTCGCCCTATTATCAGATCCGCGTTCCGATCCTTTGCCTGAGAAATGGCGAGGGGCCGTCTTTGCTACTGATGGCCGGCAATCACGGCGACGAATATGAGGGCGAACTGCAGCTCGGCCGGCTGATGCGCCTGCTTGACGTCACCGCAATCCGCGGCGCCGTCACCATCCTGCCGATGGCGAACCTGCCGGCGGTGATGGCGGCCAAACGTTGCTCGCCCTTCGACGGCGGCAACCTCAACCGGGCTTTTCCCGGCGATCCCGCGGGGGCGCCAACGGCGCGCCTGGCGCATTTCCTCGAACACGAACTCTTCCCGCGCCATGACGTCATGTTCGACCTGCATTCGGGCGGCACGTCGATGGCGCACCTGCCCTGCACGCTGATCGAGCGGCAGGCCGACGCCATCCGCTTCGAGCGGTCGGTCGCGCTGATGCGGGCGATGGGCGCGTCGCATGCCTTCATCGCCGACAATGGCCCGGCGGCGCCGACATCGATGGGGGCTGCGGCCAGGGCCGGTATCGTCGGTCTTTCCGGCGAGTTCGGCGGCGGCGGAACGGTGACGCCTGCGACGATGGCCTTCACGGCGGCAGCGATCGACCGACTGCTTGTAACCCTCGGCATTGTCGGGCGTCCGGTTCTCTCCCGCACGCCGCTTGCCGAACCGGGGCCGCTGCAACTCCTCTCGCTATCCCGGCACAGCCAGGGCATCTACGCCGATCGCAGAGGCTGGTTCGAGCCGGCCGCTGCCCTTGGCGCCACGGTTTCGGCCGGCGATCTGGCCGGATGGTATCATGACTTGGAATGCCTGGAGCAGTCGGAGGAAGAGCTGCGCTTTGCCGAGGACGGTATCGTCATTTCCCACCGTCTGCATTGCGACAGCCAGGCCGGTGACTGCCTGATCCAGGTCGCCGAACCGATTTCCGCTTAGAGAAGCCCGTCGACCGCCGCCTTGACCCAATCGAGACGTTTGGCCGGGATCAGGCCGTAATTGTAGAAGTTGACGCCATTAGCGCCAGCGTCGACGGCAGCTTTGGCGCGAGCCGCCAGCACCGCGGCTTCACCGACCTCGGGATAGAAGACGCGCAGGCCGACACCGAGGAATTTCTCCGATCCAAGTGCTGCCCGGCCGGCGCGGATGACATCACCGACGGCATCCGGCGTCATGTCGTAGCAGCAGAGGATCGCCCCGTCGCAGAGCTTGCCGACAGCTGAGAGATCGACGCCGCCGAGCCAGCCGTCCTTCAGGTCGATCAGCACGATCCGGCTCGCCGGATCGGCCGCCGCCTTGATCTCGCCGATCAGGCTGGTCACCGGTTCGCTGCGCCAGGCGAGATAGGCGTGTAAGTCCGGATGGTCGCGGAAGGCATCGATGCCGGCCGCCGGAAAATCCGGGAACTGGCATTCCGGGATATCACGTTCGCAGAGTTCGGCGATGAAACGCGCAACAGTTCGGCGCGCACCTTCGGCCGGCACGCCGGCCTTTGCGGCGCGCGCCGCGCAATGATCGCAGAAGCAGAGCGACAGCAGAAAATCGTCTTCGGCGTTGAGGCCGACGCCGTCTTTCTCGTGATGGTATTCATGCGCGAAGCCCATGAAGTTCGGGCTTTCGAGCTCCACCATATCCGGCCGGTAATTCACGGTGATGTCGCTGACAAGGGTGACGGCATAGGCGCGCGCCGCCGGGCTGGAAGGGCAGAGATTGTAATAGTTGGGATTGCCGAAGGCGTTGCGCGTCACGTGATCAGGATGCAGCATGCCGAGACGGCTGTTGTGGAGGCAGACCGTCCAGCAGGAGACCTTGAGACCGGTCGCGTCGCGTCCCCTGGCCAGCGCCTCCAGCATGTCGCCGCGCTCGGTGACATTCCCCGCCATCAGCGGCCGGATCAGCTTGTCCTGCCACAGGCTCTCGTCCGGCCGGAAGTAGACCGTCCCGTCCTCGGGAAAATAGGCCTTCTGCCGCGGGCTGCGCGGCTGGAGAAAGCGGCCGGCATGATAGGAGGTCGCCATGCTGATCGTGTTGAGGCCTGCCCGGTTGCGAAGCTCTCCGGCAATCGCATCGAGCCCCTGGTCTTGGATATCCCAGGGGTAAGTCCACATGGAAAGGTGCATGGCGCGCTCCGGTTCAAGTCTGTCCGCTTCATAGAACATGTGTCCATAATAGTGTCCAGGCTCGTTTGAACGCGGAGGGCGGCGCGAAAGCCGCCCACCCTGCCCTGTCAGCGGCTGATCGTTGCCTGCAGCGCCTCGATGGAGGATTGGATGCCGGCCTCGGTCGACATGGTGAAGTCTTCCATCTCGAGGCTGACCCAGCCGTCGTAGCCGACCATCCTGACCACCGAGAAGAATTCCTTCCACCACTGCAGGTCATGGCCGGCGCCGACGGCGACGTAATTCCAGGTGCGGTTGGCGACGTCGGTCACGTCCTTCAGCTCCAGAAGACCATTGATGTCGGCAAGGCCCCGCTCGATACGCGTGTCCTTGCCGTGGCAATGATGGATTGCGCTTCCGAGCGCGCGTGCCGCGGCAATCGGATCGGCGCCCTTCCAGAACAGATGGCTCGGATCGAGGTTCATGCCGACCGCCGGACCGACCTCGTTGCGCAGACGGAACAGGGTTTCCGGGTTCCAGACGAGCATCGCCGAGAAGTTTTCCAGCGCGTATCGCTCGACCCCGACTTCCCGCGCGAGCTTGACCAGATCATGCCAGAGCGGGAAGGCGCGATCTTCCCACTGGTAGCGGTCGCGTTCCGGCATCTCGTCCGGCCAGCTTTTGGTATAGACGAGCCAGTTCGGCACGCTGTCTCCGGGGGCGGCTTCCGGCAGCCCGGACATGGTGACGATCGTCTTGACGCCGATTTCGCCGGCAAGACGGATCGTCTGCTCCATTTCCTTGCGGTGGCGCTTGCCCATCTCGCCGGGATCGAGCGGGTTTGCCGAGCAGTTCAGTGCCGCGATTTCAAGGCCGCGGGCCTCGATTTCCTGAAGCTTGATTTTCAAAAGCCCCTTGTCTTCAAGCAGTTCGTCGGCGCGGAAATGTGGGGCACGCGACCAGCCGCCGCCAGTCATTTCGATGCCCTCGACGCCGAGTTCAACACATTTGTCGAGCATGTCGGTAAATGACAGGTTGCCCATAACGTCGGTGCAAATGGAGAGTTTCATCGTCTCGATCTTTCCTATGGAAATTGAGGGCGCGCCTTTGTGAGAGGGTGGAGGAGATCCCGGCGCGCCCTCGGAGGGAGCTATTTGAAGTCGATCCAGGCCGCGCCCGCATCAGCCGAGCGGACGCAGTTTTCCAGCCAGCGCACGCCTTCGGTGCCGGCTTCGATGCCGGGATAATGGTGGCTCCTGAGGAAGGCTTCGTCGCCGCGGCGTTTGGCATCGATCGCCTGGGCGATCCAGAGGTAGATGTTCGCCCAGCTGTCGCCGAGGCCTTCGGTGTGCAGCGCGCCCATGCGGTCAGCCGCCAGGCTTTCCTCTTCGAGATAGGGCATGCCGTGATGCAGAGTGCGGTTCGGCTCGCCCTGCACTTCATAGATCAGTTGGTCGGGATGGGCGTCCGACCATTCGATCGAGGCCTTGGAGCCGACGAAACGGTAGCGTTGCGAGCCCATGTTGCCGGCATTGACCGAGGATACCCAGAGACGGCCGCGGGCGCCGTTGTCGTAATGCATGAGAACGGTCGCATGGTCTTCGAGCGGCGCGCGGGTCGGAATGAAGGCCTTGCGGTCGCAGAGCAGCTTTTCGATCTTCAGATGCGGCAGCACCACTTCGGAGAGGTAATAGAGGTGGGTGCCGATATCGCCGAGAACGAAGGTCGGGCCGGCGGTTTTCGGATTGGTGCGCCATTTCACCGCCTCGCCGGCGCCGACATCGTCGCCCGCATTGAAGCCGTGGGTATATTGCATGTCGACGATGCGGATCTCGCCGAGCATGCCCTTCTTGACCATCGCCGCCATCTGATGCACCAGCGGATGGCCGGTGAAGCCATAGGTGACGCCGACGATCAGGCCCTTCTCTTCGGCGAGCTTGGCGATCTCGTCGCATTCGGCGACGGTGAAGAATAGCGGCTTTTCGCAGATCACGTGCAGCCCGGCTTCCAGGCACGCCTTGGTGATCTCGTAATGGGTGAAGTTCGGCGTGGCGATCGAGACGACCTCGACGCCGTCCTCGCGCCCGGCCTCCCCGGCGATCAACTCCTTATGGTCGCCGTAGCAGCGGTCGGCGGCGACGCCGATCTTCGTGCCGAAGTCGCGTCCGCGCGCCGCGTCGAGGTCGAAGGCGCCGCAGACGAGCCGGTAGGTGCCGTCCCGCTGGGCGCCGGTTCTATGCTTGTAGCCCACCTGCCCGGTGCGGCCGCCGCCGACCATGCCCCAACGCAAGGGGCGCTCGATGGATCTTTCTCCGTTGATCATCTGATCATTGCTCCTGAAATGGCCTGCCGCGTCATTCCGCCGCCATGGCGGTCGGCAGTACGTAAAGCTTGGGTTTCGGTATCATGTTGACTGGTTCGAGGCCGCCGCTGGTCACGGCCCTGAGAGCGGCGTCGGCGGCCAGCGTGGCGGCGTAACCATCCCAGGTGGAAGGTCCGCCGGCCGTTCCTTTAGAGGCGGCGACGATCCATTCACGGAACTCCTGGTCGTAGGCCTCGATGAAGCGCTCGCGCCAATCCTCGGGGATCGCCTGGCGAATGCCGTTCAAATCCGAGATCACGGTCGCCGGGCGGTTTGGAAGGGCAGCGACACCCGCCTCGCAGCTGATTTCGCCGCGAATGTCGTAGCCATAGGCGACATTCACCGAAATCTCGACATCGACAAGCGCTCCCGAGGCCATGTGCAGGAGCACGAACACCGGATCGCGCAACTCGCCGCCGCGCGAGGAGCGGCGCGGCACACGCACCTCCACGCCGGTGATTTCGTCGGAGAGGAGCCAGCGGGAAATGTCCGCGTCATGGACCAGCGTGTCGTTCAGCGGCATCTCCGAGGTGTAGAGCCCTTCGGGAACAGAAGCGTTGCGATGCACGGAGTGGAAGAGCAGCGGCGCGCCGAGTCTGCCGCCGTCGATGACAGCCTTCAGGCGGCGATAATCGGCATCGAAACGACGCATGAAACCCACCTGCACCAGCCGCCGGCCGAACGCCGCTTCCGCCTCCATGACGCGGAGTGCGGCCACCTCGGAGGTCACCAGCGGCTTCTCACAGAACACCGGCTTGCCGGCGGCAATCGAGGCGAGCAGCTGCTCCTCATGCGCCGGCCCCCAGGAGCAGATGATCACGGCCTGCACCTTTTCCGAAGAAATCAGCGCCGAAGGGGTGGCGAACACCTCCGCCCCCGCGGGGGCGGCAGCGGCGGCGCGGGCCTGGTCGATATCGGTAACGCCGACGATTTCGACACCGGAAACGACGTTCGTCAGGCGGCGGATGTGATCCTGACCGATCATGCCGGTGCCGATGACGCCAACCTGAAGGGTCATTTCGCCCCCCAGTGCTTATCGATGTAACGCTGCATTTCCGCGCGCATGAAGGTGCCGCTCTGGTCCGCTTTGTCCTCCCAGGCGAAGACGCAGGCGGTCATGATGCCGTCGAAGCCGATCTCGGCGAGCGTGCCGAAGAACGCGTCCCAGGGAACCTCGCCCTGACCGATATTGAGGTGCTGGTGCACCCGGGCGTTGGTGCCGGGCGGATTGAGGATATATCTGAGGCCCGACGAAGCCTTGTGGTTGAAGGTGTCGCCGACATGGACATGCGCCAGCACGTCCTTCGCCTCGCGCAGCATCGCCTTGGTATCGTCGCCGAAATAGAAGGTGTGCGGGGCGCAATAGAGGAACTTGACGCTCTTCGAATTGACCGTGCGGATGATGTCGAGCGCCGGCTGCAGCGTCTCGCACCAGTCTTCCGGATGGGGTTCGACATTGATCTGGATGCCCTCGCGCTCGAAGATCGGCACCAGTTCTTCCATCGAGCGCCACCAGGCATCTTCGCAGGCCTCAATCATCGAGCCTGTGTGGCAGCAGTAGCACGATCCCTTGTCCGGGTGCGGGCCGCGGCCGAACTCGGAATTCATGGTGTCGACTTCCAACTCGACCGCGATTTCGATGGCGCGTTTCCAGTGCTTGACGGCGGCCTGGCGTTCGGTCTCGTCATTGGAAGCCCAGCGATACATCGGCAGCAGCGAGGCAATGCCGACGTCCGCCTCTTCCAGGGCCCTCTTGAAACTTCTGATCCGCTCGGGAAAGACACGTGGCGCCTTGAACCATTCGAGGAAATCGCCGCGTGGGGATAGTTCGATCCAGTCGTAGCCGAGTTCCTTGACCTTTCTGGGCAATTCCTCAAGTGAGAGATGCCGATGCATGAACGGGTCGATTGCGATCTTCATTTTGACCTCCGGATTCCAGACATGATTTTCCTTCCCCGGCGGCGGTCTATTCTGCCGCTGCCGGACGCTGTGCGTTTTGCGCTGTGTCGTTTGTGGTGCCGTCAGCGGTTACTCGGCCGGCGGCGAATGGCTCTCATGGCTTGCAATGTAAGTATCGATCTGGGCCTCGAGATCCGCCATGGTTTCCCCGCCGGCCATCAAATCGGTAATCTCCTCGCGGGTCTTCTCGCCCCGGCGGAAATCGGCGGCGATCGCCCCGCGGATGAGCACCGCGAAGTGATCCCCGACCGCCATCGCATGCATCACCTGGTGGGTGATGAAGATCACCGCCAGACCGCGCCGCTTCGCCTCATTGACGATCCTCAGCACGTGCGCCGCCTGCTTCACACCGAGAGCGGCGGTCGGTTCGTCGAGGATCAGCACGCGCGCGCCGAAATGCACGGCCCGGGCGATGGCGAGCGACTGGCGTTCGCCGCCCGACAGCCCGCCGACAAGGCGGTCGCCATCGTCGATCCGGGTGATGCCGAAATCCTGGACGGCTTTGACGGCAATCTCATTGGCTTTCCTGCGGTCATAGACCTTGAAAAGACCCCAGCCCTTGGTCGGCTCGACGCCGACGAAGAAGGAGCGGCCGATCGACATCAGGGGAAATGTGCCGCCGAATTGATGCACCGCCGAGATGCCCTTTTCCTGCGCATCACGCGGCCCGCTGAATTCGACCGGGTTGCCGTCCATCAGGATGGTGCCGCGCGTCGGTTTGTGGACGCCGGCCAGGGTCTTGATCAGCGTCGATTTGCCGGCGCCGTTGTCACCGAGCAGGCAGAGCACCTCGCCGGCGCGGACCTTGAGCGAGATATCGTGCAGCACGTCGATCGGGCCGAAGCTCTTGTCGACATTCTGGAGTTCAAGGATTGGAACATTGTCGGACATGGGTGACGCTCACTTGTTTTTCTTCGGCACGAAGCTCAAAGCCATCTGCCGGAACGTGTTGTTCATCAGAACGGCGGCCATGAGCATCACACCGATAATCAGGTTGGACCAGTTGCGGTCGATGTTGGTGAAGTAGATGCCCTGGCTTACGACCGCGAAGGTCAGCGCGCCGAGAAAGATCCCGGCGACCGAACCGAAGCCGCCGGTGAGCAGCACGCCGCCCACCACGATCGAGACTACCGTATTGAAGATGTAGTTCATGCCGCCCGAGACCTGCGCGGAATTGAACAGGATGGCGCCGCACATTCCGACGAAGGAGGCGGCCGTGCTCGAGAGAACGAAGAGGACGATCCTCAGCCGGTCGGTCGGAATGCCGGCATTGCGCGCGCTGACTTCGTCTCCGCCCATGGCGACGATCCAGTTGCCGTAGCGGGTCGCGTGCAGCACGAAACCAAAGACCACCGTCAGTGCCAGCCACCACAGGATGATCACCTGGAATTTGCCGTGGATGAGGTCGCCGAACACCGTCTTGGCCCAGGCGGGGGCGTTGAGCGGAACCGAAGCGGCCCCGGTCAGGATGACGGATCCGGCCAGCACGAGCCCCTGCACCGCCACCAGCGTGCCGAGGGTGATGATCAGCGAGGGCACGCTGGTGCGCACCGCCAGGAGACCGTTGACCAGCCCGACGAGGACGCCGATGGCGAGCACGCCGAGCATGCCGATGACGATTGGCAACTCGTAATAGCCCGAGAGAATGGCGATCGTCATCGAGCCCGCCGGGATCATTGCACCGATCGAGATATCGAGCTCGCCTGATATCATCAGAAGGCCGACAGGCAGGGCGACGATACCGAGATTGGCGGCAAAATTGACCCAGCTTGCCGCGCCGAAGAGCGTACCGAGGCTGACGCCGCCAAAGGCGACATAGAAGACGATCACCGCGACGAAGCTCAACACGGCGCCGAATTCCGGGCGGCGTACGAAGTGTCCAATGGAAAAGCCGTTCATCTCTTCGCCCTCACTTCTTCTTTTTCGCGGCGTAGGACATCGCCATCAGCCGGAACTTGTCGTTCATCATCACGGCGAGCAGCAGGAGCGCCCCGATGATGACGCTGCCGAGATTCGGGTCTATGCCGGTGAAATAAATGCCCTGATTGACGATCGCGAAGGTGAGCGTGCCGAAGACGATGCCCACCACCGATCCGGCGCCGCCGGTCAGAAGCACGCCGCCGATGACCACGCACATGATTGAATTGAAAATGAAGGATTGCCCGCCGAGCACCTGCGCGCTTTGATAGACGAGCACCTGGCTGACGCCGACGAAGGCGGCGGAAAAGCCCGACAGCATATAGAGGGCGATGGTCAGTTTGTCGGTCGGAATACCGGCGTTGCGGGCCGAGACCTTGTCGCCGCCGAGAGCAAAGATCCAGTTGCCCACGGGCGAGATGTGCAGCAGGCAGAAGAACGCCACCGCAAACAGGATCCACCAAAAGATCGTCACCTGGAACATGCCGCCGATGAAATCGCCGAGGATCGCTTTGACGGCCGGGCTTGGCACCAGCGATACGCCGGTGCTGCCGGCGATCAGCACGGTGAAGCCGAGCGTCAGGCCCATGACGGCGAACATCGAGCCGATGGTGACGATCAAGGACGGGACTCGGGTGCGGTTGACGAGATAACCGTTGAAAAACCCGACGAGGAGCCCGACGCCCAGGCCGGCGGAAATCCCGACGATTTCGGGCAAGCCGTAATGGCCTGATATGATTGCCACCGTCAGTGATGATGCCGGGATCACCGCGCCGATCGAGAGGTCCATTTCGCCTGCGATCATCAGGAGCCCGATCGGCAGCGCAACGATGCCGATCTCGGCGGCAACGTTGAGCCAGCTCGCATAGCCCGCAGCGGACAGGAAGACCTTGCCGCCCAGCAGGGCGAAGAAGGCGAACACCGCAATCAAGCCCAGCAACGACCCGGCTTCAGGGCGCCGGGAAAGCTGACCGATGGTCGCTTTGGCATGGCCGCCCGAAGCAGCCGACGGGGCGAGGACATCGTTTCTCGCGTTCATTTGACACCACCAATAAAGCCGCATGACCGGTAAGGGTCGGCGCTTCTGAAAGAATGGAAGCTGCCCGCGTGAGGGGCAGGCAGCTTCACCACGTTCGGCCGATCCCTTACCGGGCGCCAGCCTTCACGCCTGCCAAGGTGGCGTCGACGTTGGACGCGTCGATGACGCCGGGGCCGGTCAGGATCTCCCGGGTCGGGACGGTGAGTCCGTAATTGACGTTGCCGTTCAGGATCGAAACCGCCAGATAGCCCTGCAGGTAACCCTGCTGGTCGATGGCACAAAGCTGGCTGCCGCTCTTGATGTTATTCAGAACGGTTTCATCCATGTTCATGCCGCAGACCTTCACCTGTCCGGCTTTGCCGGCCTGCGTCACGCCGTTGACCGCCGAATTGGTATCGACATTGCCGATCGCGAAGACCGCCTTGATCTCCGGATGCTGCAACAGATGCGCCTTCAGCGCCTGTGCCACGGCAGTTGCCGAACCGAATGACGTGGCGGGCAGCGGCAACGACGAACCGGTGCCGCCCCCTTCGGTCACGCCGTCGGTCATACCTTTGCAGAAAGCTTCGATGTTTGCCGCACCTGGAAGCGTGTTGAGGCAGACTGCGTTCTTCAGGTCATGCTTGGCGAAGTAGCTGCCCGCAGCCTCGCCGGAGAGATAGTCGTTAGAGCCGACATAGTTCATTGCACCGAGGCGATCGGCGGCTTCGATGCCGCCGGCATTATAGATGATCAGCGGAATTTTCTTGTCGACGACCGCTTTGAAGGCGGGGTCCATGGCCTCCGGCACCCAGTCCGGGCCGACGATCGCATCGGCGCCCTGGTCGATGGCCTGACGGATCAGCTCGGCCGCATCAACGCCGAGATTGTCGTAGTTCTGCGGCCCGAGCCAGACGACCTTGCCGCCCTGGGCTTCCGCGACCTTGCCGGCATCCTCGGCGCCACGCTTGACGATCGACCAGAACGGATCGTCCGGCTTGCCGCCCACAACGAAGATGTTGGCGGCCATAACGGCCGTGGCAGTGCAGGTCACGATGGCGGCGGCCGACACGGTTGCCGCGAAGCGGCGAAATTTAGTCATCTCAATCTTCCTCCCATGGCCCGCCTCCCTGGCTTGCCGTGAAGAGAAACATATCACCGCTTGAAATTCGCGAAATGTGAAATCATACTAAACATGCATAAAGTATCACAGAGTATCAGTCATAATGATACGAACGCTCTGACGATGGAGGGAATGATCATGCGGCGGCCGACCATCTCGGATCTTGCCAAGGAGGCCGATGTCTCCATTGCGACCGTCAATCGGATCCTGGCCGGCACCGCCTCCGTCAAAGGCACGACCGTGCAGCGCGTCCAGGCGGCCGCGGAGCGGATCGGCTTCTACGGCGCCGGGGCAATCGAGGATAGGCTGCGCAAATCGGTGCCAAAATACCGGCTTGGCTTTCTGCTGCAGCAATCCAGCCGTGAGCTTTACCAGCTGTTCGGCAAGAAGATCGTCGAGGCATGCCGCGCCAGGCGCGATGAGGTCATCGACCCGGTGGTCGATTTTGTCGATCTCCTGACGCCGGAGAATATTGCCGGCCGGCTCAAGGCGCTCGGCGCAAATTGTGACGCCGTCGCCGTGGTCGCCGCCGATCACCCGGTGATCGCCCAGGCCATCCGCGAGCTGCACGAGAAAGGCAAGCCGGTCATTGCCTATATTACCGACCAATCCGCCCGCGAACGGGCCGCTTATGTCGGCGCCGACAATTGGAAAATGGGGCGGACGGCGGCATGGCTGATCTCGAACATGACCCACGGACCGGGGCGGATCGCCGTCTTCATCGGCAACCATCGTTACCAATGTCAGGACGTCTCCGATGCCAGCTTCCGCTCCTATGTGCGCGAACATGCGCCGCATCTGACCATCGAGGAAAGCCGCCCCACGCATGAGGAGCCGAACGAGGCCTACCGGATGGTCAAGGAGCTTTTGGCGGCGACGGATGACCTCACCGGCATCCTGATTGTCGGCGGCGGCATCTCCGGGGTCTTGCGGGCGCTGAGGGAAGTGCCGCAGGAGCGGCGCCGAAGCATCCGCCTCGTCTGCCGGGACATCGGCCCGGAGACGCGAAAAGGCCTGTCAGAGGGGATGATTACCGCGGCTCTCTGTCATCCGCTGGAACAGACGTCCACGGCGCTGGTCGAAACGATGATCGAAACGATCACGCAGGGTGCCTCGGGCGGCACGATTCAGCGGACCATTACCTTCGAAATCGTGACGCCGGAGAATATCTGAGATGACAGCCGCGGCGTTCGCCGCGACTGGAAAGCCGGCCCGGGCTTATCAAGGGCCGATCCGCGTGTCGGCTCAAATGTCGACGACAAGGCCCTTGGCTTTCAGCACCGCTTCCAGATTGCTGACCTCGATGACCGATTTTCCCGCCTTGTAGGCTGCGATGTAACCGGCTTCGGCATCTTCGCGCGCCTGCGACAGCCTCGCTGCTTCCTGCGCTTCCTGTCTGCGCACGACCACCAGGCCGTCGGCATCGCCGACGATGATGTCGCCGGGATTGATGGTTTCGCCGCCGACGATGATCGGGTCGTTCACCGCCGCAATGGTTTCCTTCACCGTGCCCTTGATGCAGACGCTGAGCGAGAAGACGGGGAAACCAAGTTCTCTGAGCTGCAGCGTGTCGCGTACGCCGGTGTCGGTGACGAGACCGCCGATGCCTTTGGCAAGGCAGGCATTGGCGAGTACATCGCCGAAGGATCCCGCTTCCTCGTACTCGCCCGCCGAGACAACGATGATATCGCCGGGCTTCGCGTAGTTGATGGCGAGCTGCAGCATGATGTTGTCGCGCGGCGCGCATTTGACCGTAAAGGCCGGACCGCACAGTTTCATGCGGTAGTCGACGGGCTTGAGGCGCGAGGAAAGCGCGCCGCGGCGTCCCTGGGCCTCGTGGATCGTCGCCGGCGAAAATTTCGAAACGGCCTCGATGTCAGCTTTGCTGGGCCGTTCAGCGATGTCTTTTATATGAATCATGGGTGCCTCACATCGTTGGTAGACGGCGGGCAAATCCCGCCGTCTTATCTCGGTTGAATGTCTTCGGGAGGTTCCGAGACCGGTCGGTCTACGGGATCGGGTCGAATTTCAGCTGCGCGAGCGGCACGACTTTGTCGGTGCGGGTCATCTTGTACTCGGTGTTCGGGCCGAGCCACTTGTCCCAGATTTTGTTGATTTCACCGGACTCGTCGAGCTTGTGCAGGATTTCGTTGATCTTGGCCGTCAGCTTCGGCTGATCCTTGGCCATGCCGATGCCGATCGGTTGATAGAGCATCGGCTCCTCGATCATCCGCATTTGCTTGCCCTTGCTCTTCGATTCATTGACGAACTTGGTCGTCGTCATGGTGTTGGCGACCATGCCGCGGGCCTTGCCCTGCTGGACGGCGAGATAGGCAGAGGCGGTATCCTGGAAGGTGAGCGGGTCGGATTTGTTCAGCTTGATCGACATCTCAGATGTCGAGCCCTTGGTCGAAGCCAGGCGCTGGCCGGCGTAATCGGCCTTCGTCTTGCCGGCATCGTCGGCCGGCACGATCAGCATCTCCTTGGCGAGATAATAGGGATCGCTGAACTGGATCTGCTCGGCGCGGCTCAGCGTATAGGCAAGGTTGGCAACGGTGATGTCGACGCGGCCGAGCTTGACCTCCGGCACGCGGGCTTCGACCGAAACCGGCTTGATCTCGGCCTTGACGCCCAATTCCTTGGCGATGGCGCCGCAGAGATCGACGTCGAAGCCGGCCATTTCGCGGGTCTTCGGATCCGGCGAAGCGAAGGGAGGAACGTCGGCGAACGTCGCGCAGCGCAGGGTCTTGGCCGACATGATGGTGTCGAGCTGATCGGCTTTCGCGGGCAAGGCGGCTGCCATGCCGGCGAATGCGACGGTGAGGCTTAGGTATTTCCACTTCATTGCTGTTCTCCTTTGTTTTTAATGGTTAGGTATCAATGCCTGAGATCAGCGAGGAACCGCTGAGCCCGGGGATGGGTCGGATTGCTGAAGAAGTCCTCGGGGCTCGCCGTTTCGATGATCTGGCCGGCATCGATGAACCAGATCCGGTCGGCGACATCGCGGGCGAAACCCATTTCGTGGGTGACGCAGAGCATGGTCATGCCTTCAGACGCCAGGCTCTTCATGACCGCGAGCACTTCGCCGACCATTTCGGGATCGAGCGCGCTGGTCGGTTCGTCGAACAGCATCACCGGCGGTTCCATGGCCAGAGCCCGGGCGATCGCCACCCGCTGCTGCTGGCCGCCCGACAGTTGACCGGGATAAGCGCGGGCCTTGTCGGCGAGGCCGACCCGGTCGAGAAGCTTGAGCGCCTTTTCGTGCGCGACATCGGCCGTTACGCCCTTCACCCGGATCGGCGACATCGAGACGTTTTCGGCGACGGAGAGATGCGGAAACAGGTTGAAATTCTGAAAGACGAAGCCAATCCGGCTGCGCATCGCGTTGAGTGCCTTTGCCCGCATGGAGGCGTGAATGTTCTGCCCGTCGAGCGTGATCGATCCGCTGTTGATCTCCTCGAGGCGATTGATCGTGCGGATCAGCGTGGATTTCCCCGAACCGGACGGTCCGCAGATGACCACGACTTCGCCGCGCGCCACCTCAGCGTCGATGTCCTTCAAAACCGGATAGTCGCCATAGCTCTTGCAGACCTGCGAAAGCCGGATCATCTGCGATTCCTGCGTTGAAACGGACATGGTCATAGCTGCTCCGATACGATTTTCGACGGCGTGACCACGGCGGCGGAGACGTTGAGAAGTCCCGCACGCCGCCGCGTGATGCGCCGCTCGAGGCGATTTGCGAAGTAGGTCAGTGTCCAGCAGATGGCGAAGTAGACGATCGCCAGGATGAGGAAGACCTGGAAGGGCTGCGTCAGCAGCTGATTGTTGACCTGGCTTGCGGCAAAGGTCAGGTCCGGCACGTTGATCACGTAACCGAGCGTCGTATCCTTGATCGTCGAGACGAAGGTGGAGAGGATGCTCGGGATCATGTTGTAGAGCGCCTGCGGCAGGATGATGTAGCGCATCGCGCCGATATAGCTGTGGCCAAGCGCCCGTGCCGCATCCATCTGGCCAGGCCCGAGCGCGACGATGCCGGCACGGACGACTTCGCTCAAAAACGCGCTCTGATAGACCACGAGCGTCGTCAGCATGGTGACGAAGCTCGGTACGTCGGCGCCGGTCAGCAGCGGCACCAGGAAATAGCTCCACAGGATGAGCATCAAGAGAGGCACGCCCCTGGTGAAATAGACAAGGGCGGTAACCGGCCAGCGCAGCAGCGGCGATTTGGAGAGCCTCGCTGTTGCAAACAGGATACTGATCGGAAAGGCGAGAGCGATGCTGAGCGCCGACAGGATCAGCGTATTGGCGAGCCCGCCGAGCGGTCCGTTCGGATATTGGCCGATCAGGAGCAGCAGCCAGTAGTCGCGGACGATGGCGATCATGTCGTGGATCATGCGCGCGCACTCCTGGCAGGATCGGCGCGCATCGACAGATAGGCGCCGATGCTCATGATCACGAGCGAGAAGAAGAGATAGAGAACCGTGCCGATCAGGTAGATCTCGAAGGTGCGGAAGCTGAGGTTCTCGATTTCCTTGACGGCATGCGTCAGTTCCGACGCGCCGATGACGACGGCGAGGCTGCTGTTCTTGAACAGGGAAACACTGTGATTGATGAGCGGCGGCAGCGCGTTACGCACGCCCTGCGGCATGATGACGAACCGCATCGCCGAGACATAACCGTGGCCGAGAGCGCGGGCTGCCTCCATCTGGCCGGGACCGACCGAGCGCACGCCCGAACGAAGATCTTCGCTAAAATAGGCTGCCTGGCAGAGCCCGAGCCCGATCACTGCGAATATCGCCTCGGCATTGTGGCTTGCAAGCCATGTCGCCACCCCGTTCGGCATCAGGGTGAATATCCCGAAATACCACAGCATCAGCTGAACAAGGGTGGGCACGTTGCGATGGTAGGATACGTAAGCGGCAACTAACGGATCGCCGAAGCGAAAGGGCGACAGGCGCACAGCCAGCAGCAGCAGTGCGAGCGCCATCGCCAGCGTCCAGGACCCGGCATAGATGATGAAGGTCATCTCGATGCCATGCAGCAGCATGGCGGCATATTCGGGATTCCCCAGGATTGCCGAAAGGTCGAAGCCGCTCACGAGCCTGGCTCCCCGGATGGATCCGTCTTCAGCTGCGGCCTTGCCGTCTGCAGGCCGCCCATGACCTGCAGCGTCGGTGTGATCTCCATATGTCCGATGTTGACGGCAACGGGAGCCGCGATGGCGAAGGCGATCGCGTCGGCGATATCGGTCGCTTCAGGCAATTCGAAACCGTCGATGAACTTTTCCCGGATGCTCGGATCATTGCCATGAACGTGATTGAAAATATCCGTGGCGACCCGGCCGGGGCAGATTTCGGTGACCCGCACCCGCTTGCCGAAAGCGTCGATGCGCAGCTGGTTGGACAGCATGCTCACGCCGGCCTTGGTGGCGTGATAGGAGGAGTTGCCTCCGAAATTATAGGCGCCGGCAATCGACGAAATGTTGATGACATGGCCGCGGTCGCGCGCCACCATGCCCGGCACCACCAGGCGGCAGATGTGCAGAACCGCGCGGAGATTGACGTCGACGAGGAGGTCGATATCGCTCTCGTCGGCTTCCAGGAACTTCTTCGGCCGGTCGACGCCGGCATTGTTGACGAGAATGTCGAACTCCACCCGGCCGGCGAGCTCGGCGATTGCCGGACGGTCGGTCACATCGATGGCATGGGCAATACAGCCCGTACGCTCGGCCAGCTGCTGCAGCGCTTCAGTGCTGCGGGCAACGGCATGGACCTCGATATTCTCCCGGCGAAGCCGCTCAACCACGGCTGCGCCGATCCCGGAGGATGCGCCGGTCACCAGTGCGGTCTTGTAGTCGGAGAATGGCATTGTCGTTCCCTTGTGGTTGATTGAGACAGTAGCGAAGCTTTAACCCCTTGCCTAAGACCGATTATCTCTGGAGCAATAAGCAACGGTTATGGAGCCGGCGCGGTCTGCCGAAGAAGAGAAAGCGGCGATGCCGGTATTCTCTCGCGGCCCCGCTTCAGGCTGCGCCGCGTTGCAAAAGCAAGGCGCCTCTGCAAACATGCCATCCGCAGATCAGAATGGTACCCCGGTCCCCATGGACATCAGACGCCTCAAATCCTTCATCGTGATCGTCGACAGCGGCAGCATCACACGAGCGGCGGATCTTTTGCATATCGCCCAGCCGGCTCTGAGCCAGCAGCTCGCGGCGCTGGAAGAGCATTTCGGCCACAAGCTGCTGATCCGCAGCCAGCAGGGCGTCAGCATGACCGATGCCGGACACGCGGTATATCGCCATGCCCAGATCATCCTTCGGCAAATGGAGCAGGCGCAGGCCGATGCATCGGCGGCGGGCAATTCGCTTGCCGGGCGCGTGTCGGTCGGCCTGGTGCCGTTCAGCAGTGCGGCGACGCTCTCCGTCGATCTGCTGGCGGAAACCCGGAAACGGCATCCCGGTATTCTGCTGCACCTGACCGAAAGCGTCGGCCAGACCTATAGCCAGATGATCATGAACGGCCGGCTGGAGATGGCGCTTCTGCATGGAACCGGACCGATCAAAGGCGTGCGCTTCGAACCGATCCTCAGCGAAGAGTTTTTTCTGGTCGCCCATCGCGACTTTGCCATCGAAGCGGATACGAAACCCGTTGCGGTCAACGCTCTCGACGGCATACCGTTGCTCCTGCCGCCGGCCTATAACTTCGTCCGCCGCGCGGTCGACACTGCCTTCACCCGCACACGCACCAATTTGAAGGTCGTGGCGGAGGTCGAGATCGTGCGCACGCTCGCCCGCGCGGTCGGCAGCGGTCTCGGCGCGACGATCATGCCGAAGGCGATTGCCGATCGCATCGTCTCGGAATCGAGCGAGCCGCTGATCTGCCGGCTGGTCTCGCCGCGGATCGAGGAAACGCTGTCGCTTTGCGTTTCCGATCAGAATCCCCTGTCGGAGCCGGCGCTTGCCGTCAGCGACATTCTTCTCGAGCTGACGGCGCGGCTGAAAGCCTGAGGTGGCTGCCGGCTAGCGCATATCCTTGCAGAACTGGGCGATCCGCGCGCAGCCCTCGCCCAGTTTTTCCAGACTTGTCGCGTAGGAAATACGGAAGAAGGGGCTCATTCCGTAAGCCGCGCCTTGCACGGTCGCGACATAATGCTCCTCCACCAGACCGATGACGAAATCGACGTCGCTCTCGATCTTGCGCCCGCCCTTGCTGGTCTTGCCGATCAGCTCCGAAATGTTGGGATAGATATAAAAGGCGCCCTCGGGCCGGTGGCAGCGCAGCCCTTCCACTTCGGATAATTTGTCGAGAACGAAGTCGCGTCGCGTCTTGTAGATAGCGGCGCGCTCCTTCAGCAGGTCTTGGGGCCCGTCCAGCGCCGCGGTTGCCGCCGCCTGGGTCAGCGTCGCAATGCCGCCGCCATTCTGGCCGTTGACGTTGCTAATCGCCGAGATCAGCTCTTTCGATCCGGCGCAGAATCCGAGGCGCCAGCCGGTCATCGCGTAAGCCTTGGAGACGCCGTTCATCGTCAGGACGCGATTGTACAGTCTCGGCTCGACCTCCGCGATCGTGCAGAACTGGAAGTCGTCATAGACTAGATGTTCGTAAATATCGTCGGTCATGATCCAGACGTTTGGATGGCGCAGCATGACCTCGGCGATGGCGGCCATCTCAGCCCGAGAGCAGGCGGCTCCGGTCGGATTGTTCGGGAAATTCAGGAAGAGCCATTTGGTGCGCGGCGTGATCGCAGCCTCCAGATCTTCCGCGCGCAGCTTGAAGCCGGTCTGCTCATGGCAGGGGACCGGAACCGGTACGCCGCCGGCGAATTTGACGATGTCGGCATAGCTGACCCAGGAGGGCGTGGGGATGACGACCTCGTCGCCCGGATTGCAGGTCGCCAGCATGGCGTTGAAGATCACCTGCTTGCCGCCGCCCGAGACGACGATCTGGGTGGCGTCGTAGTCGAGATTGTTGTCGCGCTTGAACTTCCGGATGATGGCGGATTTGAGCGCCGGCGTGCCGTCCATCGGCGGATATTTCGTATCGCCGGCGAGCGCTGCCGCGTGGGCCGCCTCGATCGCATGTGCTGGGGTGGGGAAATCCGGCTCGCCGGAGGAGAGGCTGACGACTTTGATCCCCTTGGCAGCCAATTCCCGGGCGCGCTGGGTCATGGCGGCGGATGCTGAAATGGAGACGTTTTTCAGGCGGTCGGCGATAATGGACATCGACATGATCCTTCGATGAGGAATTGAAAACGAGAGACCGCCCGCAGGCGATCGGGATTGCGTTATTCGGCGAGTTCGGCGGCAGGTGCGAGGGTCGCGCCCGTGGCTTCGATCTCGGCGCGCACGATGCCAGCAAGCTCAAGGGCGCCCGGCGTGTCGCTGTGGACGAGGATGGAGCGCGCCGGCATGGCGATCACACCGCCGTCGCTGGTCTCGACGCTGCCGTCGAGGAGGAATTTTCGCACACGGGCGCGCACGGCGGCTTCGTCCTTGATGACGGCGCCCGGCAGCCCGCGCGCAACAAGCCTGCCGCCGCCGTCATAGGCCCGGTCCGCAAGGAAAAGCACCAGCGTTTTCAGGCGCGCGCGTTTGGCCGCCTGCTCGATTTCGCTGCCTGACGTGACGAAGACGACGAGATTGGCGTCGACAGTTGCGATCGCATCCATCATCAGGTCGGCGAGAACAGGATCGCGGTTGACCATATTGCCCATGGCCGCATGAAAGCTGAGATGGGAGACGGTGACGCGCTCGGCTCTGGCGATCGCCATCAGCGCGCCGAGCTGGTAGAGCATCTGCTGGCGAAGCTCGTCTGCCTGAAAGGGTATTTCACGCCGGCCGAAGCCCGGCCGGTCGGGCAGGCCGGGATGGGCGCCGATGCCGACGCCATTCTGCTTTGCCAGCCGCACCATCCGCCCCATCGTATCGGGGTCGCCGCCGTGGAAACCGCAGGCGATATTGGCCGAAGAGACGATCTTCATCATCGCTTCGTCGTCGCACAGCCGGTAGGGACCAAATCCTTCGCCCATGTCGGAATTCAGATCGATCTTCATCAGTTCCTCCTTTCGCCTCGCTTAAGCCATCGCCTTCAGGGCACGCTTGACCATCCCGGATGTCAGCCTGACATCCTCGACATAACGGGCGACGGCCTGTTCGACCGCACGCGCTTCCGCATGCGTCGAGCGGACGAATTTCAGGCGGGCGCCGATGCGGGCCTGACCGAGCCGCCAGAGGTCGCATTCGATCACGCCGGCGATCTTCGGATAGCCGCCGGCGGTATTCGCATCGCTCATCTGCACGATCGGTTCGCCGCCGGGTGGAACCTGGATGACGCCGGGCACGACGCCGTGAGAGCGCATTTCGATGGAGGCAGTCGGCGTGATCGGCTCGCCGGACAGGCGGTAGCCCGTGCGGTCGCTGCGCGAGGAAATCCGCCAGGTCTGGCCCCAAAAGGCTTCGCCGTCTCCGGCGAAAAGACCATGCTCGCCGGCAGGCAGAGCGCGGATCGGCAGCGCGCCGTCGACGGGAGCTGGGAAGACGTCGCGCAGTGCCACGCCCGGCTCGACGACGGCGAGGCCAGTGGCCGGCAGCATGGCGATCTCCGCATCCTCGCCGACCGCGATCCGATCATCCTTCGCCAGCGGCCTGCCGGCATTGCCGCCAAAGCCGCCCCGCAGCGACGTGCTGCGCGACCCCATGACAACTGGAATATCCAGCCCGCCGCCGAACGAAATATAGGCGCGCGCCAGCCGCGGGGGCTGCTTCAGTTCGAGAACCTGTCCGGGCTCTGCCATATAGGCGCACCAGGGAATGAGCTCCGATCCGTCGAGGTGAGGATGACCGTCGGCGCCGGTCACGGCAAAGACGGCGCGCCGCTCGAAACGCAGGCTGAACGGGAAGGTCTGCACCTCGATCACCGCCGCATTTTCGTCATTGCCGACGAGACTATTGCCGATCCTGACCGCAAGCGGATCCATCGCGCCGCTCGCCGACACGCCGATGTCGCGGTAGCCGGGGCGTCCGAGATCCTGCACCGTGTTGAACGGGCCGCTTTCCAAGATCTCGATCATAGCTCGATCCTTGCCGGGAGGAACCGCACCGTATCTCCAGGCGCCATCATGGCGGGCTTCTGTGCGGTCGGGTCGAACATCTCGAGTGTCGCAAAGCCGATGGAGTTCCAGCCATTGGGGCCGGTCAGCATGGCGACACCGGTTTGCATTCCGCCGATCGTCACGCAGCCCTTCGGCATCTTCAGCGACGGCACGGTCTTTCGCGGCATGTAGATGCGCGGATCGAGGCCATGCAGATAGCCGAAACCCGGCGCGCTGCCCAAGGCGAAGACCCGATAGGTCGCTTCATGATGGATGCGAACGACCTCGCGGTCGCTTAAGCCCGAGAAATCGCAAAGGGCCGCAAGATCGCTCGCATGTTCGCCGCCGTACTGGACGGGAATCTCGATGGTCTTGCCGTTGAGATCGATGCTCTGCGCATGCTCCCATGCCTCCAGCAGCCGGGCGACCACCGCATCTGGATCCTCGGGCGTCTCCTTGAAGATAACCAGCAGGTTGGTCATTCCGGGAATATTTTCGGCAAGGTCCGCCCAGCTTCTCACCGTCTGAGACAGGGCCCAGATCCGCCGCTGCGCGATCAGATCGAAATCGCCCGGCGCCTCGAGCAGGAAGGATCTGGCCCCGATCGAGGAAACCCGCGCCCGGCTCTGGGTAGCCGGAACGATTTCACGTTGCGAGGCATGTCTGTTCGTCGTGGCGATCATGATGGCAGCTCGATTTCGAACAGAGGGTCACCGAAGCCGACCAGGGCGTCAGGCTCGGCGAGCAGCCTAGTCAAGACACCGGAACGGCCGGCGCGAAGGGGAAGCAGCACATGCCCTACCCTGACGAAGCCGAGGACATCTGCATCGGATACGAAGCGCGGCAGAGTTTGGGGCGTGACAGCGGCGGCCGGATGTTCGGCGCAGAAATGCCCCGCCAGCGGCGCCTTCACAACGACAGGTGCAGAGTTCGAAGCGCGGGGTGTGGCTGCCGGCACGCTGATGCGGGCGTCGCCCTCCTCCGAAACGACGATGCGAAGTTGCCCGTCCGGCCGGGAGATTTCGAGACCCTTCACGCCGGCGGCCGTCAGCGCCTCGGTGAGGAATGCGATGGTTGCGGGATCGCTGAAGTCGATGGCGCTCATGCCGCCCTCCTCCGCAGCTTCAGCCAGTGCTCGAGATAGTGGATATCGGTCTCACCGCGTGCGAATGCGTGGTCCTCGAACAGGGCGCGCAGGAAGGGGATATTGGTGGCAATGCCCTCGATCTCGGTTCCGGCAAGCGCCTCGCACATTCTGGCCATCGCTTTCGCCCGCGTCGGCGCGTGGACGATCAGCTTGGCGATCAGCGAGTCATAATAGGGCGAGACCCTGTAGCCGGCATGAATATGCGTATCGACCCGGATGCCCTGCCCCTGCGGCAAAGTCAGATGAGTGACGACACCGGCCGACGGCAGGAAAGTGTCGGGATCCTCGGCGTTGATGCGGCATTCGAAAGAATGGCCTTCGCAGGTGACCTCGCTCTGGGCGAGATCCAGAACCTCGCCCTGGGCCGCCTTTATCTGCGCCTGGACGATATCGATGCCGCTCGTCAGTTCGGTGACGGGATGTTCGACCTGAAGCCGTGTGTTCATCTCGATGAAGTAGAAAGCACCGTCCTCATAAAGGAATTCGAAGGTGCCGACGCCGCGGTAGCCGATCTGGCAGCACGCCTGGACGCAGGCCATGCCGACCGGCTGGATGATCTCAGGCGCGATCCCGGGCGCCGGCGCCTCTTCCACCACTTTCTGATGGCGCCGCTGCATCGAGCAATCCCGATGTCCAAGCCAAACGGCATTGCCATGATCGTCGCAAAGAACCTGGATCTCGATATGGCGCGGATGCTCCAGGAATTTCTCCATGTAGAGGGCGGGCGAGCCGAAGGCCTTGCGCGCCTCTTCCCGGGTCAGTGCAATTGCCTCATGCAACTGATCGGCTTTCGGGACGACGCGCATGCCGCGGCCGCCGCCGCCGCCGGACGCCTTGACGATGACGGGATAACCGATCTCCAGCGCAATGCGCTCGATTGTGGCCGGGTCGTCAGGCAGCGCGCTGTCGGGACCGGGAACGCAGGGTACGCCAGCCGCCATCATCGCCCGCTTCGCCGCGATCTTGTCGCCCATGGTCGCGATCGACGAAGCGGTCGGACCGATGAAAGTCAGCTCGGCCTTTTCGACGGCGTCGGCGAATGCGGCATTTTCCGACAGAAAACCGTAACCGGGATGAATGGCGCCGGCGCCGGTCAGGCGTGCGGCGAGAAGGATGGCATCCTGATTGAGATAGCTCCTGCCCGCACCCGACGGGCCGATGCAGAGAAAATGGTCTGCGGTCGTGACGTAGGGCGCTTGCCGGTCCGCTTCGGAGCAGATGGCGACCGTCTTCAGGCCGAGTTCGCGGCAGGCGCGCTGAACCCGGGCGGCGATCTCGCCGCGATTGGCGATGAGGACGGTATCGAAGCGGCGTTCTGAAGCAGCGGATTGTTCCGAGGTTTTCGGCATCAGACGATCTCCGCCAGCAGGTCGCCGGTCTCGACCTCGCCATTGTCGATATCGGTCACGTGCGTGATGCGCCCGGATCGCGGTGCGGCGATCGTATTGAAGACTTTCATCGCCTCGATGATGAAAAGGGTCTGCCCCTCCTCCACCGCGTCGCCGATCGCGACAAATGGCGGCTCGCCGGGCGCCGGCGCCCGGTGCAGAACGCCAAAGACGGGCGCCTTCACCGCATGGGAGGTTTTCACGACGCTCAAAGGCGCATCGGAGACGAGGTTTATCGTCGATTCCGGCTTTTGCGAGGGCTCGGCAACGCCTGCCTCTGCCGGCGACGTGCGAAAGATCCGAACCGTCACGTCCTTTTCCGTCACGGTCAGCTCGGTAATATTCGATCGTCCGACAAAGTCGATCAGCGTCTTGATCTTCGAGAGGTCCATATGCGTGCTCGGAATTTCAAATTCCACCGCGCAGACCTGAAGTCTCACGTCGCCCGGTGTCGTGATTTTCGTAGCACGACGTATGGGCTGATGGGGTCAGACGAAGTTTTGATGGAGCGCAAACGGCGCTTATGGGGAGATGTCGCCGAATGCCCTTGATGGCAGCCGGCGCCGGCGAGGCGAACCGAATCCAGGAAAAAGCAAGCGGCTCGCGTGTCGATCGGTGCGGCCGGCCGGACGCGCGCCCGGCGACTGCGCTCAGGGTCGGTGGATCCCTTAACCCGCCCTCTACAAAGCGACCTGGGCGTCAGACAAGTTTGAAAGTTTTCCTTGCCGCTTCAAACTTCCCATTCCTATCTTCGAGTTTGATAGCAATCCAGAACTCTGTTGTTTCATCGAATGGGCCGGCGTCAAGCTCCGGTTTAACAACCAACGATAAAACTTTATCCGTGCTCGTGGCCGAATCGTCAGTGTCTATTTTAATTTTGTATTTTTCTTTCTCGTCGCTTCCATTTGGATTTGAAACGTCGTCACTTCCGTTTGATTGAGTGGATATATATATGTATATTTTACTGTTGAAGCCGGATCCTATAATTTTAAACGGTGTTCGAACAAGTAACGGAGCAACTACAATCTCCGGCTCAAGCCGATCAATTTCCACTCTGGGGTTTACGGTACCCATATTATCCTCCTCATTGGTTTCTTTTGTTCGGATTAGTCGTTATCGCTCGATCTGCGAGGGATGAACCCGCCTGATCTTGACATCACGCCACCAGAACGGGACAGGGCGCCGCCCGAGCGGGACATTGCGCCGCTGGTCATTCCTCTAGGATCGGTTGAAACCTCGGCCGACAGCAGGATTTGCTCAAGGGTCCCTGTTTCGGCATCAAGCCTCATTGAGACATCGCCTTTGTCATAAATCCACACCCTCATGTCCTTAGCGAGTGCCCCGAATTGGGAACCAAGGCCGGTTCGTGCACTCGAACCAGGGGATCGATACAATCTGTCATACTCGATATCACCGGCCACGTTCCTCGGGGGTGGATCGTCTGGATCGGCCCCAGGGCCGTGGACAACGAAGATGGCTGGCCGACCAAGTTCAATGAATGCTCCCTCGAAGGAGAAAGCAAAGATACGCGCCAGAACCGCGTCGGCTGCACCGAGCTGGTCTCTCAGGAAATTATTTCTTCCTGCAATCGGTACGCTTAGGTTCTGATAAATCGGTCCACCTCTGAGAATCAGATCACTCAGTGGGCGCCCGAACAGATGTATCGCTGATAGGCCTAGTAAGGTTTCATTGTCTGCCACTTCTCCCTCCATCTACCGGATTATTGACTGCTCATTGATCTCGACAGCAAAACTTTCTCGCGAAAGGTCATCTTCGGGAGCTCCAGATAATCTATCGGCAGCAACGTCCGAGCAGAGTTGATGTGACTGTGATGCTCGCCGCCTTTGAGGTGCGGGCCAGCGTGCATTTCACCAATCGCCCGTCGCCTGAAGTTCCTACTGATGATCCGTGCGAACTGACCGCCACTTTCGTCCCGATCAATCGCAAGCATCGTTCTCGCGACGTCGCCGTAATCGAGGAAGTCGGGAGCGAGAGCCCACAAGGTTTCCGCCAGATATGTCCCGACGATATCGCGGGCGTCGAGCAATGCTTCGACAAACCCATCCGAATTCCACGCGAAAGCACGGTCGAAAGCATACTGCACGGGCGCCTCGGCGGCTGGATCGAACTCGGCAACATCTGCCAGATCTTCAACCGCATGGGAGATCAGGCCGCGCGCCACTAGGCTCTCATGAAAAATGTCGACGAGGATGTCGAATATCGCACCGGTCAGCGGCTGCGAAAGCTCGTGCTCGTCCTTCCACCCACGACGCGCAAACTCGGCCATCGTCCGTTTGTTGTTTGCCGACCGTATCTGGCGATGCGGCGAAAATTCCGAAAAGCGTGACAGGCGGTTTGCCCGGTAGAGGTTCCCGCGCGTCTCCGCGAGAACATTGTCGATTACCGACGGAAAATGCATGGCCGCGATCAGCGACACGCAGTCGGACAAGGCCTCCTGAAAACCAAGATATTCGGGATACTCAGCTTTGGGGTGCGGCACGCCCAAAACGCTGAAGATGATCGCGTGCCCCACCTCATGCGCGACGACGTCGAAATCCAGGCTGAAGGGAAGGACGCGCCCGTCGCTCTCGAACTGGCTGCCGACTTCGAGGAAACCATAGCCATATTGTGCATTGTCCCAGCGCCGCAGGATCGAGATCTCCAGACGGTCGTAATGATCACGAAAATGCCAGGTGAGCGGTTGGCCGAGATAGCGCTCCCACACATCCAGTGTGAACCGCACGCATCCAAAAACATGCGCGGCTTCGAAGCCAGCCATCGACGGTCGGAGATAGTCGAAATTGCCGCACGCGTCGGGGGTGGCGGGCTCAAGGATTTTCCCGGTCCAGGGCGGCAGATACATGTATGGCGTACCGAGCGGCCCGCGGTTCACGCCGTAAGGACCGGTCTTCCCAACCGGCTCCACAACGAACATGCGATCGTCGGCCGGGCCGGCTGTCACGCTACCCAACGGAGACGAAACTTCGACGATCTCGGGACGAGACCGAGGATCTTCAAATGGAGGCTGTACAAAAAGTCTGAACCGGGTGCCCATCCGCTCCCCCCTCAAAAGACTTTTATGCTGCCAGTTTAAGTTGACGATCGGCGCTCGCAAGCATTTTAGCAAGTAGTAAATTAGAATTAGAGCCAGCCTGCAAAAATGTACCGGGGCGTTATTCTGACAGTTCAACCAACCCTAAATAGCGGGGGTGACTGCGAATCGGATCGAGGTCGGAATCGTTCTTGAACCACAGCCGCATCTCGATGCCGACCTGAGGCATCCAGACCTCGAGCAAGTCTATCGCTCGCTCGATTTCGCCAAGCAGTGCATAAGTGCAAGCAGCATTGTACTGAATGTTGATATCATCTGGATCCGTTGCCAGAGAACGGGCCAACCACTCCAGAGCCTGATCGCGGACACCGAGAAAGGCCAGCGCCGTCGCTCCCAGGCAGGCAACATTGGCATTCTCCGGATGTAGCCGCAGTTCTTCCTCCGCCTTTTTCAAGGCGATCCGCGCATAGCTGCTGGCCTTGTCTATTTGCCCGAGCGAACGAAGGACGTTCACAAGCATGATCGGCGCACCATAATCGGCAGGCTTGATTTCCATCGCACGCTGGAAGTGCGTTGCCGCGAGTTCGAATTGACCTTCGGTGACGCAGAATTCGGCATAGTACCGATTTGCCTCGTGGCAATTGGCGTCGAGCGACAACGCCTGCTCGAATGCAGAAACTGCCTCGGTGCGATTGCCGGCGACCGCCAAAGCAAATCCCTTCGCCGCATGGGCCTCCGCCAGATTGGGATCGATAACGAGCGCCATCGTCGTATTCGCCAGAATGTCCTCTACCGGAATCCCGGTGCCGAACTGGGATCGCAAACGCGCATCGCAAACCGCGATTCCCGCATAGGCGCGGGCATAATTCGGATCCAATTCGATGGCTCGGGCGAAGCTCTGCCTGGCCATCAGATGGTTCGAGCGCGAGGCAATATGGTAGTATTCCCGCCCTCTGAGGAAATGCGTATAGGCTTCGACACTCTCTGTCGGCGCTTGCTCGATTGCCTCCTTTTCCTCCGGGAGCAGCTTGACCCTTAGTTGCTCGACAATTGCCTTCGTGATCTCGTCCTGAACCTCGAAGATATCGGTGAGGTCGCGGTCGTAACGTGCGGCCCAGACGTGACCGTCGCTAGCTGCGTCGATCAATTCGGCATTGATCCTTAGATGGTTGCCGGCTTTGCGGACACTGCCCTCTACGATGTAAGCAACGCCGAGCTCCCTGGCGATGCGCTGCAGGTTCTCGCTGCGGCCTTTCCATGTGAAGACGGTGTTGCGGCTCAGGACAAAGAGGCCTGAAACATTCGATAGATCAGTGATGATGTCCTCGGTGATGCCGTCGCTGAAAAACTCCTGGGCGGGATCGTCGCTGATGTTGGCAAATGGCAGGATTGCTACGGATGGCTTGTTGACGGGTGCCTGCGTGTGGCCGTTTGTGGCAAGCGGCATGCCTTCACCGGAGGCGACATTGCCCCAATCGGCAAAATAGACGTGCACCGGACGGGAGATGTTCTTGACGGTCTTTTCGCCCTGGTCTGCGAAATCGAGGCCGAGCTTGTTTGCGACTTCGTGGCGCACGGCCGCCGAACAGGCGATACCACCAGGCGCCGCAAGGGCTTGCAGCCGGACTGCCACATTAATGCCGTCCCCATGAAAATCGTCCTCGTCGAAGACGATGTCACCCAGATTCAAGCCTATTCGGAACGCAAAATGCCTGTCCGCAGGAATTCCGATGTTGCGCTCCAGCATGCCGCGCTGGATTTCGACCGCACAACGTGCAGCACTCAGCACGCTGCCGAACTCGACAAGGAAACCGTCCCCCATTATCTTGATGATATGCCCGCCATGGGTTTCGACGGCAGGATCGAAGAGCTCCCGGCGATGTAGACGAAGGGCGTTGAGCGTCTCCTCTTCGTTTGCCTCCAGAAGACGGCTGTAGCCCACCACATCGGCAGCCAAGATAGCCGCCAGCCGACGTTCAAGAAGCTCTGCACACATGCCCGTCTCCCCAACGTGCTGGTGGCAATACTACGCAATTCTAGAAGCTAGCCGGTAATGTTGCCGGACGATTGTATTACTGACAACTAAAATCTCCCTCCCGGCCGAAAGAACTCCCGGAGTTGCAAGCTCACGGCAAGATCGGCATGCCACGGGCCCTGCTTAGTCAGAGATATGGCTGATATTGTCGACGAATGAATTCAACGACGACACAATGCTTGTTCTGACGGCCGGCAATGTTATATGTAGGTAAATACCTACATGAGGCATGCCATGACCGTTACCACGCTTTCCAGCCGCGAGCTCAATCACGATGTCAGCAGTGCGAAGAAAGCTGCAAAAAAGGGGCCCGTCATCATAACGGACCGCGGCAAGCCGTCCCATGTGCTTCTGACATATGAAGAATTTCAACGTCTTTCCGGCAGCCGCCAAAGCCTGGTCGATGGGCTTTCCATGCCGGGCTTATCGGAAATCGACTTCATGCCAACGCGGGTCGAGATCAAAACCCGCGGAGTTGACCTGTCTTGAGCTATCTGCTGGATACGAATGTCATCTCGGAGCTGCGCAAGGTTGGTGATGGCAAGGCTGATCCTCAAGTCGTGGCGTGGATCGAAACCGCGAACGCTTCAGACTTTTATCTCTCTGCAATCTCCATTCTCGAATTGGAACGAGGCGTGCTTGCGATCCAGCGACGAGATGCGCGCCAAGGCTCACGCCTGCGCACATGGCTGGACGACCATGTGCGCCGGGAATTCGTTGGCCGGATCCTGCCAATCGACGATGCCATTGCAACGCGTTGCGCGCATCTGCATATTCCCGACCGGCGCAACGAGGCCGATGCGTTGATTGCTGCGACCGCACTCGTTCACAATCTCACCGTGGTGACGCGAAACGTGAGAGATTTCGACGGCACCGGTGTCGTCATTGTCGATCCTTGGCAAGGCTGAGCAGCAGAGCTGCTTGCATGGATCAGATCGCGGCGTCAGAGATACACAGCCGGTGTTGCCGCGTCAGCTCTTCGGAGGGGCGATGCTTTCCCGCAGGATAAGCTTGCTGCGGATGATGGTGCGCACCGAGACCGGGTTTTGCTTTTGGCCAATGGCGTCGAGCAGGAGTTCCACCGCGGCGCGGCCCATCTCTTCCACCGGCTGCTCGATCGTCGAGAGCGGCGGCGCGGAGAATTCGCAGACCGGGGAGCCGTCGAAGGAGACGACGGATAGATCGTCGGGAATGATCAAACCTGCGCGCTTGATGCAGCTGACGAATGAAATGGCCATGTCGTCGCTGGTGGCGATGACCGCCGTCGGTTTTTCAGCCAACTCCGCGAAATCGTCTGCCGCCTGCACGCCGATATCGAAACCGTGCTGATAATCGAGGCGACCACCCGAGCGATGCACGGACTCCTTCGGTAAGCCGGCTGCCTCAAGCGCCTCGAGCACACCGCCATAGCGCTCGACGTCGTGATAATTGCCTTCAGGTCCTGCAAGATAGAAAAACCGCCGATGGCCCAGCCGGATCAGTTCGGCCGTGACATCGCGCACAGCTTCGCGGTCATTGGTCACGACGCTCTGCAGGCCCGCATCGCTCATGTCGAGCAGCATCGACACGATCGGCAGGCCGGAATTTGCCAGCGAGCGCCCGTCGACCTCGGGAAGCTTCGACGACAGAATGATGGCGCCGCGGACGCTGCCGCCGAAGGCGAGATCGAGAATGTGCCGCTCGGAAATCTCATCACGATCGAGGTTGGCGATCATCAGATTGTAGCCACCTTGGATCAGCGATTTGTTGATGCTCTGCAGGACCTGCGGAATGATCTGTGAGACGCCGTAATAAAGCGATCCGGGCAGAATGATCATGATGATGTTGGATTTGCCAACCCTGAGGCCGCGCGCCATCGCATTCGGCGTATAGCCGAGTTGCTTGGCCGCGGCGTTGATCTTGGCGCGGGTCTTTTCGTTAACCCGCCCCGGGTTGGCGAGCGCACGGCTGACCGTCGATATCGCAACGCCGGCGAGCCGCGCGACATCGGCCATCAATGCGCCCGATTGATCCTCGCTGACCACATCCTTGTTTTTATTCACGTTTATTTCTTTCTCTCGGATGCTTCGATTTGCAACTTTAAGACAGGCTATGGTCGATAGCAAACGTTTGCCAAAAATCGCTTGCCAAAAAGACCAGCTTGGCTATCATCTTCAAATGGCAAACGATTGCCATTTCTTAATGCGTTGAAAACCCATGACTTATTGGATGCGGGACTGTTGTTCCGCACGCCGATGGGTCGTGCCTCGAGAATGGACAAATTATGGCGACTGGCGACAGGCTGCACTTCGGCGTCGATCTCGTGACGTTCTTTCATCCCGGCTTCTGGGGCGTCGATAGCGATGATGCGATCGTCGCCTATGCGCGCGCCGAACCGCGCCCCTTCTGGAACAAGATCCTCGACAGCGTCCAGGCCTCCGGCGTCACCGGGGTCGAACTCACTTTTTCTCCCTTCAACTGGCAGGATGCGATCAAGACCTATGGTTCGGTCGACGCTTTCGCGGCCGAGCTGGAAAAACGCGGCTTGACGCTCTGCAGCGGCTTCTTCGCGGAATTGGAGGCGGCGGGTGATTTTGCCGACCCCGCGGCTCAGCGCGCGCTGATCGACAAGGCGGAACGCTATGCCGACTTCCTGAAAGCCTGCGGCAGCGACATCATGGTGATCGGCGCGCCCTTACGCCAGACGCTCGGTGCCCAACCGGTACAGTTTCATGATTTCGACCGTGCCAAGGTGATTGCCGATTTTCTGAACCGGCTCGGAGCGATCCTCTACGCGAGGGGCGTGCGGCTTGCGCTGCATACCGAGGCGCATTCGATCTTTGCCGCCGCGCGTGACGTCGACCTGATGATGCTTCTGACCGACCCGGCCTATGTGCATATGTGCCCGGACACGGCCCATATCATCGTTGCCGGTGCCGACCCCGTTCAACTCGTCGATCGCCATCACGAGCGGATGATCATCGCCCATTGGAAGGATGCGATCGGCCCCATGCCCGCCGACACGCCGATCGACAAGCATATCCACGATCGCCACCGTCCCTATTTCTGCGGCTTCGGCCTCGGTCGGGTCGACTGGCCGGCCTGGATCCGACTGCTGCGCGACCGGGCCTATGAAGGTTGGGCGATCCTCGAACTCGATGCCGCGCCGAATCCGGTCCGCGACATCGCCAATGGGCTAACGCTCGTCCGGCAGGCGCTCCTGCCGATCTATCGCTGACAAGACAATCCTGAAGACAACGAACGCCCCGCAAAGAGGGCATTTTCAAGAGGTGGAACAATGAAGACCATGATGAAGCTTTTTCTTGCCGGTGTGGCATTCGCCGGTCTCTTCGCTTCGGCGCATGCTGAGGACAAGCCAACAATCGAGATCATGTCGTCCTGGACGTCGGGCGGCGAAGCGGCAGCCCTCAACGTCATCAAGACCGAATTCGAAAAGCGCGGCGGCGTCTGGAAGGATTCCTCGATCGCCGGCTTCGGCGCCGCCGATGCGGCGTTCCAGAACCGTATTGTCGCCGGTGACGCGCCCGGCGCCAAGCAGGGTGTCATCGGTCTCGCCGCTGCGGATTTCGTCGGCCAGGGACTGTTCTACCCGATCGACGATGTCGCCGCTGCCGGCAAATGGGCCGACGTCCTGCCGACATCGATCCATGATCTCATCTCTTACGACGGCAAGGTCTATCTCGCGCCGACCGGCGCCCACGGCGAGAGCTGGGTCTTTTATTCAAAGGAAGCCTTCGGCAAGGCCGGCATCGCCGAGGAGCCCAAAACCTGGGACGAGTTCTTCGACGACTTCGACAAGCTGAAGGCTGCCGGCATCGTTCCCGTTGCCTGGGGCGGCCAGCCCTGGCAGCAGACCAAGGTCTTCAACATGATCCTGCTCTCGCAGGTCGGGATCGACGGCTTCCTGAAGATCTATGTCGACAAGGACAAGAGCCAGGCCTCCATTGACGGCGTCAAGAAGACCCTCGAAATTCTCGGCAAGCTGCGCGGCTATGTCGATGCCGGGGCTGCCGGCCGCAACTGGAACGACGCAACAGCCATGCTGATCACCGCCAAGGCCGGCGTCCAGTTCATGGGCGACTGGGCAAAGGGCGAATTCACCGTTGCCGGCAAGGAACCAGGCAAAGATTACGGCTGCATGATCGTGCCGGAGTCCAAGGGCATGGTCTATATCGCCGATTCCCTCTGGTTCCCGAAGACCGGCAATGCCGCGACCGACAAGGCGCAGAAACTTCTCGCTGAAGTCGTCATGGATCCCGCCGTCCAGGTCGAATTCGCTTTGAAGAAGGGCTCGGTTCCAATGCGCACCGATGTCGACAAGTCGAAGCTTGATGTCTGCGCCCAGAAGGGTGTCGAGCTCATGGCTTCCGGCGCGATCGTCCCGGATCAGGCAATCGTGCTGACACCCCAGCAGGTCGGCGCGCTCGACGATTTCGTCGACGAATACTGGAGCGGTGGCTCGAACGATGCGGCCTCTGCGGCTCAGAATTTCTTCGCCGTCTTCGAGTAGAATAGTGCCTGCGGCGTCGGCCTGATCCCGGCGCCGCGGCAGCCGCCGCCGCTGCCTCGCGCGGTGGCGTGTGCCCCGCTTTCCGTCAACGAGCTGGCCGATGCCCATCAAACGCAAGCCCAATCTTTCCGCCACCATCGCCCTGTTGCCGACTTGGTGCGCCGCGGTCGCGGTCTTCATTGGCACCATGGCCTGGTCGATCCGCCTGTCCTTCACCAACTCGACGCTTTTTCCGTCCTCGACCTACGTCGGATTTGCCCAGTATTCGAAGCTGTTCTCTTCCGCCAAGTGGCTCGCATCGCTGCAAAACGTGTTGATCTTCGGCGTGCTCTACGTCGCAGGCTGCCTGTTGCTCGGCTTTCTGCTGGCCGCGGCGCTGGATCGAAAGATCCGCTTTGAGAGCGCCTTCAGAACCATATTTCTTTATCCCTATGCCATGTCCTTCGTGGTGACCGGGTTGATCTGGCAATGGATGCTCAATCCGACGCTCGGCATCCAGGCGAGCGTGCGGTCGCTCGGCTGGGAAAGCTTCGTCTTCGACTGGGTGGTCAACCGCGACATGGCGATCTATGCGCTCGTGCTTGCCGGCGTATGGCAGGGTGCGGGGCTGGTGATGGTCATCGCGCTTGCCGGCATGCGCGGCATCGAGGCCGAGCAATGGAAGGCGGCGCGCATCGACGGCATTCCCGTCTGGCGCATCTACATCTCGATCATCCTGCCGCAGCTCGGGCCGGCGCTGGCCGCGGCCGGCATGCTGCTCGCCATGGGCGTGATCAAGACCTACGACATCGTCGTCGCCATGACCAATGGCGGTCCCGGCAATGCGACTGAGGTGCCGGCAAAATTCATTATGGACAATCTGTTCGGGCGCCAGAATCTCGGCCTCGCCACAGCCGGCGCAACAGTACTTGTCCTCGGCGTCATCATCGCCGTCGCTCCCTTCCGCTACGCGATGCATATACGCGCCAGAGCAAAGGGAGCCGCGTGATGACCGGTCCCCATCCGAACGGCCCGAAACCGGCGCGCCTGACGGCCGGGCGGATCGGCCTCTATGCCTTCCTGGTCGTTGCCGCGCTTTTCTTCCTGCTGCCGCTCTACACCATGGTCGTCACCTCGCTGAAATCGATGGACGAAATCCGGCTCGGTCAGATCTTTGCCCTGCCGGCGACGCTCGATTTCTCCGCCTGGGTGACCGCCTGGTCGGGCGCCTGCATGGGAACCGTCTGTGTCGGCATTCGTAGCGGCTTCTGGAATTCGGTGGCGATCACCCTACCCGCGGTGGCGCTCTCGGTCTTCATCGGCGCCGTCAACGGCTATGCGCTGTCGCTCTGGCGGCCGCGCGGGGCAAACCTGCTCTTCGGTCTGCTGATGGCCGGCGGTCTCATCCCCTATCAGATCTTCCTCTACCCGATGGTCCGGGTGATGGCGAATATCGATCTCTACAATTCGCTCGCCGGCATCATTCTCGTGCATGTCATCTTCGGCCTGCCGCTGGTGACGCTGCTCTTCCGCAATTATTTCGTCAGCGTGCCGGAAGAGCTCTGCAAGGCGGCACGCGTCGACGGCGCCGGCTTCTGGCGGATCTTTTTCGAGATCATGCTGCCGATCGCCGTGCCGATGGTGGTTGTTGTCTCCATGCTGCAGTTCACCGGCATCTGGAACGACTTCCTGCTCGGTCTGGTTTTTGCCGGGCGCGACAACCTGCCGATGACGGTGCAGCTCAACAATATCGTCAACACCACGATGGGCGAGCGGACCTACAACGTGAACATGGCGGCGACGATCCTCACCGCCATCGTTCCGCTCGCCATCTATTTCCTATCCGGCCGCTGGTTCGTGCGCGGCATCGCCGCCGGCGCAGTCAAGGGGTAACGTTTCCATGCAATCTGCCGTTTCCGTCAAGGACCTGAAGATCGCCTATGGCGACCATACGGTGATCGAGAAGCTGTCGATCGATATCGCCCCGCAGGAATTCCTGGTGCTGCTCGGCCCTTCCGGCTGTGGCAAGTCAACGCTTCTGAGCGCAATTGCCGGCCTCCAGGATATTACATCAGGCGAGGTGTGGATCTCAGGCAAGAACGTCAGCTGGGAAGAACCGAAGGACCGCGGCATCGGCATGGTCTTTCAGTCCTATGCGCTTTACCCGCGCATGTCGGTCCGCAAGAACCTTTCCTTCGGCCTTCGTGTCGCCGGTCTGCCGAAAGCCGAGATCGAAGCCCGTGTCGCCCGAACGGCTGCCCTCCTCCATCTCGAAGCGCTGCTCGACAGGCGCCCAGCGGAGCTTTCCGGCGGCCAGCGCCAGCGTGTCGCCATCGGCCGGGCGCTGGTGCGGGAAGTCGATGTCTTCCTCTTCGACGAACCGCTGTCGAACCTCGACGCCAAGCTGCGCAACGAATTGCGCGTCGAGATCAAGAAGCTGCATCAGCGCCTCGGCAACACAATGATCTACGTGACCCATGACCAGGTGGAGGCGCTGACGCTTGCCGACCGCATCGCCATCATGCGCGACGGTCTGATCCAGCAGCTCGCTTCGCCGGCCGAGATCTATCGCCGTCCGGCCAATCTCTTCGTCGCCGGCTTCATCGGCGCGCCGGCGATGAATTTCGTCGAAGGCCGGATCGAGCGCAGCGGCGCCTCGCCGCTCTTCCGGAGCAAAGGGCTCGCCGTCGAGCTCTCCGGCTATGCCTTTAGCGCGGGGGCGGCGGAAGGACCGGCAACACTCGGCTTTCGCCCCGAACACCTCGTGCTCGACGGGGCGACAAGCCGCCTGCCCACCATTCCCGGCCGCGTTTCCGTCGTCGAGCCGATGGGGTCGGATGCGGTCGTCTGGTTCGAGTGGGCCGATCAAAGCCTCTCGCTGAGACTCATGGGCGACGTGGATCTGCAGCCGGGCGACGCCGTGGCTCCCGGGCTCGATATCGCCAAGGCGTCGCTCTTCGGCGCCGATGGATCGCGGCTCTGATGCGCCGCGCCTTTGTTTTCTCGCAATTGCCGGCGCGCTGCGCGCCGATTTGAGCAAACAGGACAGGATTTGGAAAGACATGTCTGAGATCGTCTATGATGCGCTGGTGATCGGCTCCGGCGCGGCGGGTTCTTTCGCGGTCAAAGAACTGACGGCGCAAGGACTATCCGTGCTCCTTCTGGAGGCAGGTCCTGCCGTCGGGCCTCAAGATTTCGACCCTGCACGCAAGAAGGCGCCCGCCAGCAGCATCAATATCTGGGAGCGCGCCCGCGCCACGATCAAGGGCCAACCGATCCAGGCGCGGGCGGCTTTTTTTACCGAGCGCTTCAGCCATTTCTTCGTCAACGACCGCAAGAATCCCTATACGACGCCGAAGGGCGAGCCTTTCCTGTGGATCCGCGGCCGCCAGGGCGGCGGGCGTCTTCACAGTTTCGGCCGCGTGCTGCTGCGCTGGACCGACGACGATTTCAAGATCCGGTCGCGCTCTGGAAAGGGTGTGGACTGGCCGGTCTCCTATGACGAGCTCACGCCTTTTTACGACGAGGTGGAAACCTATCTCGGGCTTTACGGCAACAAGGATGATGTGCCGAGCCTGCCGGATGGCATCTATGCCAAACCGGCAGGCCTGACGCCCGCCGAGCAGATCTTCAAGCAGGCGGTCGAAAGCCGCTGGCCGGAGAGGCACGTCGTCTCCTGGCGCTACATTGCGCCGGACGCCGAACGCATGCCGCGACCGCTCAGGGACGCCAAGGCCACCGGCCGGCTGACCGTCCGCTACGACGCCGTCGTTCGCCGCATCACCACCGACGAGAAAACCGGCCGCGCCACCGGCGCGGAATTCATCGATCGCAATACGGGTCATGTTTCGACTGCCCGTGCCGCAACGGTGGTTCTTTCCGCATCGCCGATCGAGAGCGTGCGGCTGCTGCTCAATTCGGTTTCGGCAAGACATCCTGACGGGCTCGGAAACAGCTCGGGCGTCCTCGGCCGCTATTTCATGGACCAGCTTCCCTGCCTCGCCTTCGGCACCTTTTCGAAGGCGAAGGGCTGGGCGCAGGATGAATCCGCTCCGGCCGACCCGTTCTACAATCCATCGGGCGGGATCTTCATCCCCCGCTTCGGCGAGGGTGATGCCGCCCGCGGCGATTTCGACTACCAGGGCAGCGTCGGCCGGGCGCCGGTTTCGGGAGATGCCGATGCGCGTCTCGCCTTCTTCGGCTTCGGCCGAATGCTGCCCCATGCCGACAATCGCATCACCCTCGATGGCAGGCGCAAGGACGCCTGGAACATTCCCGTGCCGCATATCCGCTGCGTCATGCAGGCGGAGGAGCAGGCGCTGCTTCGCCTGCAGGAGGAGACGCTGATCGCCATGGTGAGCGAGGTCGGCGGAGAACTCGAATTCATCGGCTCGCCAACCGGCCTCAAGGAAATGGGCAAGGGCGCTTTCCCCGACGCCGATGCTTTCAGCCGCTTCATGTTTCGCACATGGTTTCGCAAGACCATGTGCATGGGTGCGGCAATCCACGAAACCGGCGGTGCCCGCATGGGCGAAAGCCCGGACGTGTCGGTGCTCAACCCTTTCAACCAGGTCTGGGATGCCCCGAACCTCATCGTCACCGACGCCAGCGCCTTTCCCGGCAGTGGCATCGCCGGCACGACGCTCACCGTCATGGCCCTGACGATCCGCGCCTGCCGAAACCTGGCCGACCGGTACCGGGCGGAGCAGCTTTAAGGCGCGCTTGGAACGAGAGGCGGGGGTAACCGTTTCAGCTCGATCAGTGGTCGTCATATCACCTTCGCACTGACATGCTCCTGTCAACAAAAGCAGGAAGGGAAAAACCATGTCGCAATCACATCAGGACCAGCTCAGCCGGATAAAGGCCGAAATCGCCGACAGCTTCGATGAGGAGCTGGAAATGCAGATGGAGGAGGACCGGCTGGACGATCTGGTCGCCGAGGGAATGTCGGAACCGGCCGAGCAGACGCTCGAGCGAAAGATCTATTTCCGCGAACTCTTCCGGCTGCAGCACGAACTGGTGCGGCTGCAGGATTGGGTGCAGCACAAGAAGCTGAAGGTCGTCGTGCTTTTCGAGGGCCGGGATTCGGCCGGCAAGGGCGGCGCGATCAAGCGCGTCACCCAGAGGCTCAATCCGCGCGTCTGCCGCACCGTCGCGCTGCCCGCCCCGGCCGAGCGGGAGCGCCATCAATGGTATTTCCAGCGTTACGTCCCGCATCTCCCAACCGCTGGCGAGATCGTGCTCTTCGACCGCAGCTGGTACAATCGCGCCGGCGTCGAGCGCGTCATGGGGTTCTGCACCCCGGAAGAACTCGAGGAGTTCTTCCGCTCGGTGCCTGAATTCGAACGGATGCTGGTCCGCTCCGGCATCGTGCTGATCAAATACTGGTTTTCGATCACCGATGAGGAGCAGGAATTCCGCTTCAAGATGCGCATCCACGATCCGCTGAAGCAGTGGAAACTTTCACCGATGGATATGGAAAGCCGTGTCCACTGGGAGGAATATACCAAGGCCAAGGAAGAAATGCTGGCGCGCACCCACAGCAAGGATGCACCCTGGTGGGTGGTGCAGGCGGTGGACAAAAAACGGGCGCGATTGAACTGCATCGCCCATCTGCTCGAACAGGTCCCTTACGAGGATGTTCCGAAACCGGATATCGAGCTGCCGGATCGTATCCGCCACGCCGACTATAACAGGGCGCCGGTTCCGCCTGAAATGCACGTGCCGGAGCGATATTGAGGCATAACTCTACCGGCCTTCACGGTCGCAGATGACGAGCGGACTCCAGCTTCGCCGAAGTTTCGGCTATCGCTATCCCACGTGTGAGCGTGGTGCAGCGATAGTGCGCGGCCTTAGAAGATCAGGCGGCGATGTTTCCGATTTGGTTGAGTTCGTCGATAGTCTCATCCGGCAGAACGAGCGCGGCAGCGGCGAGGTTCTCCCTCAGATGGCCAACGGACGAGGTGCCGGGAATCAGCAGGATGTGCGGCGCGCGGCGTAGCAGCCAGGCGAGTGCCACTTGCATGGGCGTGGCATCAAGGCGTGCGGCGACATCGGACAGGGTGGACGACTGCAGCGGGGTGAAGCCGCCGAGCGGGAAGAAGGGCACATAAGCGGTGCCATCGCGGGCGAGTTCGTCGATCAGGCGATCGTCGGCCCGATGCGCAAGATTGTACTGGTTCTGCACGCAGACAATCTCGGTGATCCCGCGCCCTTCGGCGATCTGCTTCGATGTGGCGTTGCTTAAGCCCACGTGACGGACCAAGCCCTGCCGCTGGAGATCGGCAAGCACCGTCAGGGGTGCTTCTATCGAGCCTTCCGCGGGGCCATGAACGTCGAACATGATTCTGAGGTTGACGACGTCAAGCACCTCAAGCCCTAAATTACGAAGATTGTCGTGGACCGCCGCCGTCAGTTCTTCCGGCGAAAAGGCAGGGTTCCATGATCCATCCGTGCCGCGTCGTGCGCCGAGCTTGGTGACGATGACAAGGTCGTCACGATAAGGATGGAGCGCTTCACGGATGATCTGGTTGGTGACGTGCGGACCATAAAAATCGCTGGTGTCGATGTGGTCTACGCCGCTCTCAACCGCCTCGCGCAACACGGCCAAGGCCGCGCCATGATCCCTGGGCGGGCCAAAGACGCCTGGCCCGGCAAGCTGCATGGCTCCGTAGCCGAGCCGCTTCACGTTGCGGTCGCCGAGTTTGAAGGTTCCGGATTGATCGATGATGGACATGACCTCACTCCTTTCAAGAGATGACGCCAAGATAGGCGTTGTCGGCGCGCCTGATAATTCGCTACAATCCGCACAGGCTGTGCGGAGTGGCGAACAGTGAAAGTCGATTTGGGCGATCTCAATGCCTTCGTTGCGGTGGCGCGGGCCGGTGGTTTTCGCGAGGGCGCGCGTGTAAGCGGCGGCAGTGCTTCCTTCCTCAGCGAGGCGGTGCGTCGGCTGGAGGCCGAGCTCGGCGTCAGGCTCTTCAACCGCACGACACGCAGCGTCGTTCCGACCGAAGCGGGTAGAGGCTTGCTGGAGCGGCTCGGCCCTGCGCTGACCGAGGTGGAGTCTGCGCTCGACGTGGTCAACGGATTTCGCGACCGGCCGGCCGGCTCGCTGCGGCTCAATGTACCGGTCAGCGCGGCGCGGCTGGTGCTGCCCGCCATCGTTCCGCCGTTCCTCGAAGCCTATCCCGACATTCGCCTTGAGGTGATCACCGAGGAGAGTTTCGTCGATGTGCTCGCTGCCGGGTGCGATGCCGGCATCCGCTACGACGAACGGCTGGAGCAGGATATGATCGCCGTGCCGATCGGGCCGCGTGTCCAGCGCTTCGCCACCGCAGCTTCACCTGTCTATCTCGACCGCCATGGCCGGCCGCAGCATCCGAGCGAACTGCTCGGCCATGCCTGCCTGCTGGGCCGTTTTGCCAGCGGCGCGCTGACGACGCCATGGGAGTTCGAGCGAGACGGTGAGGTGGTGCGGGTCGAACCGTCAGGACCGTTGATCGTCAGGGTCGGCGGGGCGACCGATCTGACCGTCGACGCAGCGATCTCGGGCACCGGAATCATTTGCGTATTCGAGGACTGGCTGCGCCCACACCTCGACACCGGCGCCCTCGAGCCCATCCTGGAACCCTGGTGGCAGCGCTTTTCCGGGCCGTTTCTCTATTACCCCGGACGGCGACTGGTGCCGGCGCCGCTCAGGGCATTAATCGATTTCGTCAAGGCCTCGAACAGGCAGGCTTGAACAGCGCTGGATCCGTCAAAGCTGGACCTCGGCATTGTCGCCCATATCGGGCTTGCTGTTCGAGACCGCTGCGGCGGCCATCTTGATATAGCTGATGATCGTGCCTGGACTGTCCCAGTATTCGGCCGAAGACGGGATCATCTTGAGGATGCGGATGGAAGGATCGTCGGGATTGTCCCACCACGCCTTGGCCGGCGTCGCCCATAATTCCCTGATCTTTTCGCGGTCGTTCTGCACCTCGGCCGTGCCCGACAGAGAAACGTATTTCTGCCCCTTGGTATCGGCAAAGGCGAGGCACACATTTGGCCAGCGGGCGATCTCATCGTCCTTGTGGCTGGCCACATCGGTCAGAAAATAGACCGCGTTCTCGAGCTGCGCGCTATAGGCGGACATCGGGCGGGCACGCAGATCGTCACCGCTGCGGGTCGTCAGCATGCAAAACCCTATTCTGTCGATCAGTTCCCATACCCGCGTCGCATCGTTATGCTCGGCCATCGTCATCTCCATTTGGCAAGAGGAGACGAAGTAACCATTTGCCGTGGCCAATGTTCCGCAAACTCGACCACTGCCACCGTCCCTGCGCTTGTTTCTCAGTGCACGCTTGGGGTTTCCATGACCAATGCGAAGTCTTCAGCGACCAGTTCGCTGACGGCGATGAGAATTTCCTCGCGGGAAAAGCCTGAGATCAATGCGCGTTGGATGAGATCCTGCAGATCCGGCTCCACGACATCGCGGCAATCCTCGAGGCGTTCTTCTGAAACGGTGAGGCTATTCAATTCGTCCATTGTCTGTCCTTTCCAGGGAATGCAACCGTCGAAGCTCGGCAAGCCGGTCGTACGCTCTTTGGCTGGAATTGCTCTAACGGGCGGCCGTCCGCTTCGGCTTGGCGATCAGGCCTTCGCGCTGCAGCTGCTTGCGTGCCGCCTTACGCTGCCGGCTGATCGCCTGCGCCTTTTCCCTGACGCGCCGTTCGGAAGGTTTCTCATAGGCGCGCCGTTCCTTCATTTCGCGGAACAGGCCTTCGCGCTGCATTTTCTTTTTCAAGACCCTGAGGGCCTGATCGACATTGTTGTCTCTGACAACTACCTGCATTTCGAATTCTCCGATGTAAGGGACGCTTAACCGAGCTGCTCGGCGATGAGCGCCTGCAATTCACGGCGGGTGAGAAGGCATGGAAATGGCCTCCAAGTCTTGGCAGCGCGGCGAACGGTCTCGTCACCCTCACGCGAGTTCACCGCCGCAATCGCGGTGGCTGTATTGGTATTGATCAAAAAGAAATCCTTTACCGGCCATTGCCGGCTTCATCGATTGTTTTGGATTTGACCACCGCGCTGCCTCAAGGGCGTGCGCCGATTCAGCCGATGTACAAGCGTCCCGTTCCTAAGCCCGCGACGGCTTCGAGTTCCACTTTGGCCCTAAAATAGTTGGCGTGGCGTGCAATTGCAACAGCTGAGCCGGATCGTTCGGTTTCAGGGCCTGGAATCACCCTTAGATATATTCGTTGCCGATGTTCAAGTTAGCCGGGTATAGATTCGCTCGAATTTTCTTCAATTTGGCGTGAAAACGAAATTATTCGCCCAGAAATTAAGCAACGCCTGTATCGGTGATGACATTAACCTTTCATTAAATAACCTATTGACTTGCAGTATTAATAGGTTGTTAAAGGGGCCGCTTGCTGAGGTCAAAACTGACCCGCCATAATAATTTAAGGAGAGAGCGATGGCTTCGCCGATACACGCAACCGATGATAGTGCAACATTTCTAGAAACTGACGTAATTTCCGGGAATCTGCTTTCCAACGATTCATCCGATAACGGCCACCTGTTCCTGCGCGCCTTCGACGGCGAGACCGTTGGCGCCAAGAGCGGCAACAGCCAGATCACCGAGATCCATGGCGACTACGGCACGTTCTTCGTCAAGCCGGACGGTAGCTACACCTATGTCCTGAGCGATGCTGCCAAGATCGGCTTCGCCAACGGCGAATCGTACCAGGAAAAGGTTTCCTACAAGATCTCCGACGGCAGCGGTCATACCGACGTCGGCCTGTTCACCTTGAACATTCAGGGCGTAACCCAGGTCAAGCCGATCGCGGTTGATGATGTCTACAACTTCACCGAAGGCCATGCCATTGGTGGCAACGTTCTGGATAACGACATTGCCGGCGACAACGGCAAGATGTTCCTCCGCCAGTTCCTGACCACCAAGGTAGACGGCACTGCCGACGCTGTAACCGACGTTGCCGGGACCTACGGCACGTTCCATGTCAAGTCGGACGGCACGTTCACCTACGACCTGAACACGGATCTGAATGACGGTCAGACCTACACGGAAGTTCTCCGTTACTACAAGATCTCCGACGGCGAAGGCCACACGGACACTGCCAAGGTGACGCTCAACATCACCGGCACCGACGCTCATATCGCCTGATCAGTTGCGATAGTCTTGTGACATGACGCCCGCCGTGCAATCGGCGGGCGTTTTCGTATACTTGGCCTATTCGGCTGGGCCTAACTCTTTTTAGCTAGTTCTTATAAATGCCGGGGAAGCGTAGTCTCGAAGTTCGGAGGACACGCCCTTGACCGAACACATCGAACCCAAGCAAATTGAGACCGATGATCTGACGAAAGTCTGGTCGGTAACCGAGTTCTGCGCTCGCCATCGGATAGACGCCGAGGAACAGGCGCTGTTGCTCAAACTTTTCGGGCCATTCGCGACAGCCTGCGAACTGCTTCACAATGCCAAGCGCGCACCACGATTCAGATGAGCCTTGTCTATTCCCTTTCATCTTCTGGCACAGCTAACTCGTCGGCGAACGAGGCTGTCAGACATTGCGTGACGGGGTAACGCCCGCGACTCCGCATGCTGAAAAGGCACGGCGCCATCCCACGCGGATGGGCAGCGCCTGCCGACAAGCGCGAATGACAAGGCGTCTTCACGATCGGCCGTGAGCCTTTCCGTATCTTCACGTCCCCGAAGATTCCTGAATTGCTCCTCACCCTCTGCACAAAATCTGCAATCCGGCGCGGGATGTTTCCGCCATGAGCACGAACGACATCCAGCCGGGCGACCCATCCCCAGCTTTGCCGGAACGCCTGCGCAATGACGGGTGGTGGCTTGCACAGGAGCCTCAAGACTCGCCTGCCGCGGCGAGGTTGGGAAGCAGGCTCATCGTGATCGAAACGCAGCATCCGCAAGAGGAACAGCAATGGATACAGCCAATACTTTGACAGAACCGATGCCAACCAGACGCGGCAGCGGCCGAACTGTCGCGCTGCTTGCGCTGGTGGGATTTGCGGATTTTCTGATTTTTGGCCGGGAACTCGGGATAAACCTTTTCCTTTTCGCGCTCGCCGTCTTCGCGGGCATTCTGCTTTCGGCCAGGAGGAGACCTCGGCTTTCGATGGCGGCGTTCCTGCTCAGCTTTTCGATTCTGGCGTCGGCGCCCCTAGTGGAATCGCCTTCGCTGACTGGTGTTGCCCTTTGCCTCGGCGCGCTAATGTCGGTTGCGCTCATCAGCGCCAGGCTCCTCCCCCGCCGCCTGCCCGCCCTGCCCCTCGTATTCTTCCGTTTCGCCCTCGTCATTCCCCTGCGGCTTGCCGAAGATATCAGGAAGTCTCTTGCGACACCGGGAAAACGTTTCTCTTTCACCATGGTCCGACAGGGCGTCGGCCTCTGGCTCATGCCGCTCATCCTCGCGGCGGTCTTCGTATCCCTCTTTGCAACTGCGAACCCGCTTATTGAAATCGCGCTGCGCAGTATTGATTTTGCCGTTCTGCTGCAGTTTCTCGATCTTTGGCGGATCGGCTTCTGGATGATAACAGCCGTTGTCGTCTGGGCGATGTTGCGGCCACGCCTGAAGCGTCGCGCCAAGAGGCCGCCGGCCGGCCGGCCGTTCATGATCGTGCCCACCAGGAATGCGCCGTTCGGTCATGCTTCGCTGCTGCGGTCGCTCATCCTGTTCAACGCGATCTTTGCCGTGCAGACGCTTCTCGATCTCGTCTATCTCTGGGGCGGCGCAGATCTGCCCGAGCACATGAGCCATGCCGAATATGCCCATCGCGGCGCCTATCCGCTGATTGCCACAGCACTTCTTGCCGCAGCTTTCGTCCTCGTCGCCATGCGGCGCGGCGGGCCCGGTGATCATAGCGCGCTGATCCGCGGCCTCGTTCAAGCCTGGATCGGCCAGAATGTCCTGCTCTGCCTGTCTTCGATGCTGCGACTTGGACTTTATGTCGAGGTCTATTCGCTGACAGAACTGCGTGTCGCCGCCGGTCTCTGGATGGGTATCGTCGCCATCGGCCTTGTCTTAATCCTGCTGCGCATTCTGCTCAACCGATCCAATGAGTGGCTGGTCGCTGCGAATCTTGCCTCCCTGCTTTTGGTTCTCTACATCAGTTCCTTCGTCGATTTTTCGGCATTCATCGCCCGTTTCAATGTCGCCCACAGCCAGGAGATCAGCCAGGAAGGTCTGCCGCTCGACCTCTCTTATCTCTCCTCGCTCGGTCCCTCCGTCATTCCGGCGCTCGATCTCTATCTCCAGAAGCTGCCGAGCCACCTGATCGACCAAAGAAGCAAAGCGGTGACCGCTCGCTTTTACCTCGTCAGGCATTTTGAGATGCAGCCGCGCGACTGGCGGAGCTGGACCTTTCGGTCTGCACGGCTGGAGACCTATCTTCTATCTCCTGCAGCCATTGCAAGAGAGAACGAGAACGATGACAACAAGCAGGACAAACCAACACAGGACCGCTGATGGCGCCCCGCATTCTTGTCGTCGATGACGAACCTCACATCCGCGATGTGATCTGTTTCGCTCTTGAGCGTGCCGGTCTGATATCAACGGCCGTTCGCAACGGCACCGAGGCGATGGCGGCCTTCCGCCGCGGCAGCATTGATCTGATCATTCTCGATATCGGCATGCCGGATATGGATGGTCTTGAGGTCTGCCGCCAGATCCGCAAGACATCGGGATTGCCGATCCTGTTTCTTTCCGCGCGCGACGAGGAGATCGACAGAGTGCTGGGTTTGGAAATCGGCGGTGACGACTACGTCACCAAGCCGTTCAGCCCGCGCGAACTCGTTGCCAGGGTCAAGGCGATCTTGAAGCGCAGCGGCAACGAAGCGGAGCCTGAGAGGCGCCGCGCCATCTTTGTCGCCGGCGAGCTCAGCCTGGATCGCCTAGGCAGGACGGTCATGTTCGGGGACAGCGCCATTTCGATGACGGTGCTCGAATTCGCCATCCTGGACGCATTGTTGTCACGCCCCGACATGGTCTTTAGCCGCGAACGACTGATGGAGGCGGCCTATGGCGCCGGAACCTACGTCGCCGACCGCACGATCGACAGCCATATCCGCAACATCAGGGCCAAGTTCCTGGCGGCCGGCGGCCAGGGGATCATCGCGACGGTTCACGGCATCGGCTTCAAACTCGGCAGTGAAAGCGGGAGGAAGGCCTGATGCCGGCACCGAAAGTCAGGACGAAATGGCGCCCGACGCTGGCGCTGATCGTTTATGTCGTACTTCTCGCCGTCATGGCGTTGCCGATCCTGATCGTCATCTGGTTTCGCGCGGTCGAGGCGAGTTCGAACCGGATGGCGCCGGCGGAAATCGTCGCTCTCGCGGTTGTCGCCATGCTGACGCTCGCTATTGCCTATGTGCTGACGCGCACCATCACCCGCCCGATCGACGCCTTGATCGCCCGCACGGAAGAGATTGCCCGCGGCGGCAAGGGAGCAATCCGGCCGCTCGAAAGCTACGGAACGCGCGAGATCGCAGTGTTGTCGCAAAGCTTCCTCGATCTCGCCGGAAAACTGGTCGATCGCACCGAATATGTCGGCTCATTCGCCGCACATGTCTCCCACGAACTGAAATCGCCGCTGACGGCCATTCGCGGTGCAGCGGAGCTTTTGCGCGACGACGATGCCGAAAGGCCGATGACGAAAGCGCAGCGTTTACACTTTCTCGATAATATCGTCGCCGATGCAGCCCGGCTCGATGCGCTGTTGCAGCGGCTGAGAGAACTTGCGCAAGCGGAAACCCCGGTAGCCGAGGGCGAAAGCAACATCTCGGATATCCTGCCCGCACTGCGCGGGCAATTCCCCGCCCTTTATATTTCCGGGAAAGGCGATACGGAGACATCGGTTGCTCTTCCCCGGGAAGCAGCCGGTATCGTCTTCGCCAATCTCGCCGAGAATGCCCTTCAGCAAGGCGCCACGCTGTTGGAACTGAGCGTGTCGGCGGATGCCCGGGCAACCGTTATCCTAGTCCGTGATGACGGCGGCGGTGTTTCCGAGTCAAATCGCCAACGTATCTTTCAGCCGTTCTTTTCAACCCGCCGCGAACAAGGCGGCACCGGTATGGGTCTCGGCATCGTTCGCGCCATGCTGAGCGCCCATGGCGGTACGATCCGCCTGCTGCAGACGGCCGGCGCAGGCGCCGAGTTCGAAATCACCATACCCGTGTAATTCTCTTATGATTGGGAAGAGGTTCACTTGTGCCTGAAGATTGTTCCCACGTTGACCTTCTGGACCTGATGCCGACCGCAGGCTCGTAAGTAGGCGGATCAGTTGTGCGGTTTTATTGCCGTCAACGCCGCCTGCGCGATGATATCTGCAATGCGTTCGGACAGCGCCGGGTCGGAAACGGCGCGCGCAAGGGTGACACCGCCGCTCAGCGTGGCGAGAAGCAGGATCGCCTGATCTTCCCGACTTGTTTCGGATCCGCCCTCCATCTTGTGCTCCGGCAGGCCGGCGGCAACTTCTTCGACGAGGCGTTTGATCTCCGCCGTATAGGCGCTTCGCGTTTCATCATCCGCGCGCATCACGTCGGGCGAAAGGCTCGGCAGAGCACAGCTCTCGCCCAAATCGCATGTTCTTTTATAACCGAGATAGTAGCTGACGAATGTCGGCAGCCAGTCTTTCGGCTGATTGGTCTTCAGCGCGGCGATTCCCTGCCGCAGATCTTGGAGCCCCTCCAGCACGGCCGTGCGAAAGGCTTCGGCCTTCGATTTGAAATGTCCGTAGAAGGCGCCGTTCGTCACGCCGGCGGCCTTCGTCAGCGCGTCGATTCCGGCGCCGCCATAACCGTCCTTGCGGAAGACCTGGCCCGCGGCTGTGATGACGCGGGCCCGGGTTTCCAGTTTGTGTTCGGCGCTGTAACGCATGAAAACCTCATTTAGAGAGCAATCTCTCTTTATTGCTTGCTAAGAGAGTGACCGGTGTGTATGCATAAAGAGTGATCGGTATATCAGAAACGGTCACGATTCAAAGAGGGAGATATCGGATGCCTATCACACTCACCGTGCCGGAGGGCCTGCTCTCGCCGGAGGCTCAGGCGCAAGCCTTTGCCGGATTGACGGACGCTTTGCTTGATGTCGCCGGTTTGACCGGCAACGCCTTCATGACCGCCAATGTCGGCACCATCAACGTGCTGCCGCGCGAGCACGTGCTGGCGGCGGGAAAGCCGATCGCCGCAGCATTCGTCGAACTTAAATTGCCGGAGGTCGCGCTGGCGAGCGCTGAAGCGAAGCAGGCCTTTATCGAAAAAGCGGCCAATGTCGTCGAGCAGGCCGCCGAAGGCCGGCTCAAGCGAGAGCATATATGGTCGAACATCGTCTATGCTCCCGAGGGAGCGTGGGGAATTGCCGGCGACAGCTATAGCAATGCCGACTTCGTCGGCGCCATCCAGCAAGCGGCCGCCGCGTCGTAACGATGGCGGCGGATGTGCGAAACCTCAAACCTGACACAGCAATGCGCCGCCATCCGGCGGCGCGACGGAGCCAACCCATGCAGCTTGCCAACTATCTGTTCTTTTCCACCGGCTGCGAGGAGGCGCTCGCCTTTTATGCCGAATGCGGGCTTGGCCGGGTCACGCAATTGAAACGTCAGGGCGCAAATGGAATGCCCGCTGCCAGCGAAGCCATGGGGGGCAAGCTGATGCATGCGCGTTTCGAAGGACCCGGCATTCTGTTCTTCGCCTCTGACAATCACGATGCCGAGCCGATGCGAGGCTCCGCCCATATGCTGATCATGGATGACCGCGACAGGACCGAGGAGCTCTTCGCCCAGTTGGCCGAAGGCGGCAGGATAACGACGCCGCTGGCGGTCCAGCCATGGGGGAGCTATTACGGCAAGCTCACCGATCGTTTTGGCGTCCAGTGGATGCTCGATTGTCTCGTGTGAGCATATGCAGCGGCGGGCGCCCTCCCGCCTCGTGTCCGCTCATCACCGCGTGGTATAGCCGCCATCGATGACAAGCACTTCGCCGGTCACATAGCTTGCCGCCGCCGAGCAGAGAAACAGGGCAGCGCCCGCAACCTCCTCCGGCTGCCCGACTCGTCCCATCGGGGTCATGTTGCGCCAGGTCGGGAACCAGTCGGGGTTATCGATCCCGCCGCGCGACAGATCGGTCTCGATATAGCCAGGCGCGATGGCGTTGACGCGGATATTCTCGGCGGCGACTTCGCTCGCCAGGCTCTTGGTCATCATATGAACCGCCGCCTTGGAGGCGTTGTAGGCGACCTGGTTCTGAGGAATGTTGGAGACGATGCCCGAAATCGAGCCGATATTGAGGATGGCGCCGCCGCCCTGGCGGCGCATCGGAGCGAGTGCCGCGCGGCAGGCGCGGAAGACAGCGTCGACATTGACGGTCATGATCTCGCGCCAAATGGCATCGGCGAATTCGCCGCTGTCGCCATGAATGGCGATGCCGGCATTATTGACGAGGATGTCGAGCCGGCCCGCCCGTGACAGCGTCTCCGTGACGAGCGCGTCGGCAGCATCGTCTTTCGTCAGGTCGGCGACGATGAAATCGCAATCGACACCGGCCTTGGCGAGCCGATCTACCGCCGCCGCATTGCGGGCCCTTCCCGTGATGACAACTTTGGCGCCGGCCTCGCCGAGGGCCTCGGCGATCGCAAGCCCGATGCCGCGCGTGCCGCCGGTTACCAGCGCCACCTGCCCGTCCAGGCGAAATCTATCGAAGATCATGGTGGTCCCTTTCTGGTTTTGGGAAAGCGACGAGCGTTCATCAGATGTCGGTACTCTGCGGCAGGATGACGAGATCGCGGATTGTGACGTTGCGCGGGCGCGTCAGCATGAAGAGCACCGCTTCGGCCACTTCCTTCGGCTCCATCAAGCCGCCGGCGGCAAGTGCCTCATCCAGCTTCTCCTGCGGCCAATCGCTCAAAAGAGCGGTGACCACGGGGCCTGGCGCGACCGCCCCGACGCGCAGGCCATGCTTCGCCACCTGCCGCCGCAGCGTATGGACGAAAGCCTGCACCGCATGTTTGGAAGCTGTGTAGATCGGCTCCCATACCACGGGAACCAGACCGGCGACGGAGCTCGTCAGGATGATATCCCCGGTCTTGCGCTCGACCATATGCGGCAAGACGGCATGCACCGAACGGAATGCGGCGTTGATGTTCAGATTGAGCATCCGGTCCCATGCGTCGGGATCGCCGCCAAGCACCTCGCCGCCGATATAGGAGCCGGCATTAGCGTGGAAAATATCCAGTTGGCCCGCCTTCGCCAGGATCTCAGGCATCATCCGCGCCACGCCTTCCGGGTCGGTGAGATCGATGACCAGCGGAATTGCATTGGCGCCAAGCGTCGAGCAGATTTCCTTTAAGGCCTCCTCATTGCGATCGACCAGCACGACCCGAGCGCCGGCGGCAAGCAAGGCCTTGGCGCATTCCAGGCCGATGCCCGATGCCGCTCCGGTGACGGCCGCGACTTTTCCAGACAGATCCTGTCCCATTTTCTTCCTCTGTTTTCTCAAGTGGTTAAGCGCGGCCGTGCGAAATTCGCGATCGGCGGGCTAGCGAGTCGACGATGACGGCGACGGCGAGGACGGCGCCGGTGATCATGTATCGAAGCGACGACGACAAATCGAGAAGCGTCAGCCCGCTGGCGATCGACTGGATGACGATGATGCCGAGAAGAGCCGAGTAGGCGCTGCCCCGTCCGCCGAACAGGCTGGTGCCGCCGATGACCGCTGCGGCAATGGCGTTGAGATTGACGTCGCCGGTACCGGCCTGCTGACTGGCGGTTGCCAGCCGCGCGGCCGAAAGCACGCCGCCGGTCGCCGCAAGCAGGGCGCAGGTGACGAAGGCGCTCGCATAGATGCGCGACACATCGATGCCCGAGCGGCGGGCGGCCTCCCTGTTGCCGCCGACGGCTTGCATGGAGCGTCCCCATTTGGTGCGCGTCAGCGCATAGTTCATCGCGGCGACGAGGCCAACGAAGAGGCCGAACATCCAGGGAATGCCGCGCGACTGGTTGAGGTAGAAAGCAACCGCTTCCAGGGCGACGGTGATGATGACGGCACGCAGAAGCAATCCGCCGGTCGATTTCGCCGACAGGCCGGCTGCCCGGCGGCGCGCCGACGTGCGGTAGCTCGCAAAAAAGAAGGCGATGCCGGCAAGCGCCACCAACAGATAGGCGACAGGGTCCGGCATGACCATGATCTGCCCGAAATTCACCAGCCAGGAGCCATAGGGGAGATTGATCGAGCCGGTCGCTCCCAGAATATAGAGCTGCAGGCCGAGAACCGCGAGCAGGCCCGATAGGGTGGAGACGAAGCTCGGCATGCCGAAATGGTTGAACAGGAAGGCGTAGAGCGAGCCGATCAGGGCGCCGACGATCATCGCGGCGAGGACCGCGAACACCACCGGCCAGCCCTGATTGACCCAGAAGACGCCGACCAGCGCCGAGGCGAAGCCGCTGACCGAGCCGACCGAAAGATCGATCTCGCCCACCATCAGGATGCAGACGATGCCGAGCGAGATGACGCCGACCGTCGAGCAGTCGAACAGCATGTTGACGAGATTGGCGCTGGAGAGAAACACCGGATTGAGCGCCTGGAATACCGTCCAGATGATCGCCAGGCCGACAATGACCGGCAGCGAGCCGAGGTCGCCGGAACGGATGCGATCCCAAAAGGCGCGGATCGAGCCGGCAAGACTATCGTCATGGCGCACTCTTTCGTCGCGCCGGTCGAGAAGTGCGGGTGCCGCCGGTTCATTCTGCAAGGTCTTCATCATGCCCTGCCCTCCTCGTTCTCTCGGCTTTGCGCCTTGCGGCGCGTGGCGCGGCGGGAGACGGAATTGTTGGATGCGCCGGTGATCGCGCTGACGAGCTCTTCATTGGAAGCATCGGGCATGAAGGTGCCGTTGTTGCGTCCAAGCCGAAGGACAACGATGCGGTCGGCGACCGCGCGCACATCCTCCATATTGTGGCTGATCATGATGACGGCGAGGCCGCGTTCACGCACGCGCTCGATCAGGTCCAGCACTTCGGCGGTCTGGGCGACACCAAGTGCTGCCGTGGGTTCGTCGAGCATGATCAGTTTCGGCTCGAGCAGCAGCGACCGCGCAATTGCCACCGTCTGGCGCTGTCCGCCGGAGAGCGAGGCGACGGGCTCGCGCACGCTGGGGATTCGGGCCGAAAGCTCGTTCAGAAGCTTCCAGGCGCGGATCTCCATGGCAACCTCGTCGAGCTGGAAGGGGTTGAGCTCCTTGCCGAGAAAGATATTGGCGACGACGTCGAGATTTTCGCACAGCGCCAAATCCTGGAAGACGGTGGCAATGCCGAGGTCGAGGGCAGCACTCGGGCTCGACAGATTTGCCTGTTTTCCCTCGAACAGGATCGTGCCCGAGCTCGGCTGATGCACGCCGGCCAGGATCTTGACCAGTGTCGATTTGCCGGCGCCATTGTCGCCGACGAGCGCCACGACCTCGCCGGCATACACGTCGAGTTCGATATCGGTGAGCGCCGACACGGCCCCGAAGTGTTTCGATATTCCGCGCAGGCTGAGAACAGGCTGGCGGGAGCCGTCAGGAATATGAGAGGTTTCAGACATCGCCTGGCCTTTCCGAAATGAAAACCGGAAGCGCGGCCGGCGTCCGGCCGCGCTTCCCCTTTGGTGCGATTACTTGGTGATGCCGAGCTTCTTGCAGCCGTCGGCATAGCGGCCGGTGCAGAGTTCCTCGGCGGTGTTGATCTTCTTGTCGATGATCTCGGCCTTGAGGTTTTCGGCGGTGACGACGGCAGGGACGAAGAGCTGCGCCGGCGTGTCGTAAAGCGTCATTTCGGCCTTGATCGTTTCTCCTGCCAAAAGCTTGACGGCGACGTCTGCCGCAGCCGCGGCGACGATTTCGCTCGGCTTGGAGATCGTGTTGTACTGATCCCCCGATATGATCAGCTGCAGCGCGGCGATCGTCGCGTCATTGCCGGTCACCGGCGGCACGGGATCGACGCCGGCTGCCTTGAAGGCGGCGATGGCGCCGCCGCCGGTGCCGTCATTGGCGGCGACGACGCCGACGATCTGCTTACCGAAGCGGGTGATCTGGCCGGCCGCCCATTGCTGCGCGTTCGCCGGCTGCCAGTTCGGCGTGTCGAATTCGGCAAGCGTCTTGTAGCCGCCGCTGGCAAGACCCTCGTGAATGCCGTCCTTGATCAGCCCGGCGGCCGCATCGGTGGGTGAACCATTGATCTGCAGGATGCCGCCGCCATCGGTCGGCACATTCTTCGCCTTCAGATGCTGGACGAGCGATTCCGCGATGGCCTTGCCGATC